>ERZ791829.59-NODE-59-length-125560-cov-16.847393_pt1 | contig 125560 bp, 100 predicted proteins | sample MGYA00510296_ERZ791829 | MGnify/ENA primary metagenome ERZ791829 (study PRJEB30046, sample SAMN00791973) | human gut metagenome | study: EMG produced TPA metagenomics assembly of the A metagenome-wide association study of gut microbiota in type 2...
TGACAGAATACGGATGTATGAAGTATATTTAATGTGCAGTTTTGAAGGAACAATCTATTCCTTTAGATAGGGGTGTGGTGAAGTGGTATCATAGGGGTCTCCAAAACCTTTGGTGGGAGTTCGATTCTCTCCACCCCTGCTTTTAATTATAGCAAGTAATGTTAGAACGTTTTAGGCGTTCTTTTTTTATTTTGAGAGATTAATAATAGGAAGAAGTTCTCAGAATTATAAGGAAGATTATCATATCAAAGAATTATTAGAAAAACTCTTGCAGTATAAAAAGAGAATAATTATAATATATGAATTTTAGAAGGATAGTTTTTATGTCGGAATTAAGATGTAGAAACTGTCTTTTTATATTTTTGGTGGATTTAAAAAATATATATTCAAATAAAAAGACTTATATTTCGAGATAATTACAGTAAAAATAAGCGAAAAGATATTATAATAATATAAAGTATTGACATATATAATTGCCAATACTTTTTTTTAATGTTATGATTAAAAACAAATACATTTTAGAAAATAAAGTAAATGTAAAAATAATTGAAATGGAGATAATATGGTAGATAGTAGTTATTTTAAGAATAATAAAAGTAGTGGTGGCAGAAGTAGCGGCAAGCTGATGGACAGATTAAAAAAGCATAAGTGGATTCCATTGGTAATTCTTATATTAATTGCATTTGCTATGATTGCAATACAGTACGTAATGCTTGACATACTTCAGTATACAAGACAGCTTGCTGAGCAGCAGAGTGCTGAATTTATAAATGTATATCCATTTATAAATCGTTTTTAAATATTAGAGTGTAAAAAAGTTTAAAGTGAAATAAATATATTCGAAAGAATGTAAAGCAAATTAATAGTATTTGAATAAAAATGCTTAAAGCAAAAACAACAATATTTCATAAAAACTGGAAACTAAAATTAATAATAAGTATACTCAAAAACTAAAATCAAAGTATTTTCTTTTTAAGAATATTCGGGTATTCTACGTTTTCATAGTGATGAATTTAATAATGTCAAGATGTCCCCAGCCCTGCTGGTTGTGTGGGAGATTAACTTTATTACAACATTTTTTAAGACGCGAACGGACTTCCTCAGGTGTCAGGTCGTGATTGGTAAGAAGACGTGCGATGGCGCCGCTGACTATAGGTGCAGACATGGATGTTCCGCTTTTTGTGGAATATCCATTTTTTCGGTTACTGCATGCTGTTATGTTAGAGCCGGCTACGACAAGTTCGGGCTTTTGAAAGCCGTCTTTAGTGGGTCCGCGCCCAGAGTGGAAAGTTTTGTCATCCATAGAACCGACTGTTATTATGGTATGGCTTGTTCCAGGGGCAGTAATACTTTTTGCAGCGGGACCATTGTTGCCGGCGGCAGCTACAACAACTATTCCGTTACGCCACATATTTTCTACGTGTCTTATAAGATTAAGAGTATTTTCAATATCTATATTGTTGTTGGGAGTTGTTCCAAATGATATATTTGCAACTCTTATATTATACAGGTCTTTATTGTTGATTATCCAGTTTGTACCATCTATAACGCTGCCAATTCTGCCGTTGCCGTATGAGTCCAGCACCTTCACTGATATAATCTGGCTCATAGGTGCAATGCCTTTGAAACGTCCGTTGCTGGCTTTTCCACTTCCTGCTATTATTCCGGAAACGTGGGTGCCGTGTCCACTGTCATCATAGGGGATGCTTCTGTTGTTAATAAAATCTTTGAAAGCTATTATTCTGTTGTCAAAATCTATATGTCGATAAATGCCGGTATCAAGTACGGCAACTCCAATATTTTTATTAGCCATAAATATTTATCCTTTATACGAAATGAGAGAATATTTATATAATTATTTTATTCCGATTGGACTTAAAAGTTCGGATTATGGGCGGCTGTGTTAATCTGTAAACTTTACGAATTGTTTGCTTTTTAGCGAAAAATCATATATAATATATAAACACTTAATTCATTTTGAAGGTTTTATGTGAATATCGTGAAGAATTGAGAGGTTTGTGATATGGAAAAGAAGAGAATAGTAGTCGCATTGGGAAGAAATTCATTTGGAGTTACATTTCCAGAACAGCAGGCTAATGTTAAAAAGGCAGCAAAGGCGATAGCTGACCTTGTAGAAGCAAAGTATCAGATTGTTATTACACATAGTAATGGTCCACAGGTTGGTATGATACAGACAGCTATGACTGAGTTTGCAAGACTTGAGCCGGAAGACAGAACAGTTGCACCTATGTCAGTATGTGGAGCTATGAGTGAAGGTTACATAGGTTATGATTTACAGAATGCAATAAGGGAAGAGCTTCTTAACAGAGGTATATATAAGACAGTTTCGACTATTATCACACAGGTCAGAGTAGACCCATTTGATATAGCATTTTCAGAACCATCTAAGATTATAGGAAGATATATGACAAAGGAAGAGGCGGATGCTGAAGAAGAAAAGGGCAACCACGTTATTGAGGAGGAGCCGGGCAAGTTCAGAAGAATTATCGCTTCACCTATGCCTATAGATATATATGAAATAGATGCTGTCAAGGCACTTTTAGATGCTGACCAGGTAGTTATAGCAGCAGGTGGTGGCGGTATTCCTGTATTACAGCAGGGGTCTCATCTTAAGGGCGCATCAGCCATTATAGAGAAGGATTACACAGCAGCCAAGCTTGCAGAACTTGTAGGTGCTGATACACTTCTTTTCCTTACAGCATATGACAGACTTACTATAGGTAAGGGAACAGCCGATGAGAAGGAATTTGATAAGGTTTCAGCAGCAGACCTTCATCAGTATATCAAGGAGGGACACTTCCCAGCTAAGACAACATTCCCTAAGGTAGATGCATCTATAAGATTTGTTACTGCTAATTCAGAAAGAAAGGCTGTAATAGCTAATCTTGAAAAGGCAAAAGAAGGTCTTGCAGGTAAGACAGGAACTACTATAACGGCATAAATGCAGTCGTTAAATGACAAGATATAAGCCATAATTGAAAACAAGAATTGGAATTCTGACAACAATTTTTTGACGGATTACAACATATTATAAACGACATACAACATTTCCCAATAATACACTCCAAAATGTGCTAAAATGTGCGTAAGCAATGAGCCGTGCCGGAGCGAAGTCAAAAGAAGAACTGTGCAAGCACAAGGTTCTTCTTGGGACATTGTTCAGATAGGGCGAAAGCCCGACAGTCCAAGAATGTAGAACATTCTTGGACATGGCACGGCAAAGTTGCGGAGCGTGTCCTGCACGACACGTATATTATTATTGGGAGGTGTTTTTTTGTTATTATTTAATTTACAGAAGAAATGGGCTGAGGTGGACAGCCTGACGGAGCATCTTGATGTTCTGGGGATGGATGTATGCAATGTTTATGATGGAACAAAGGTTGTAAGTGGTATCTGGGGGATGACACATGACGAAACTAAGGAAATGTTTATTAAGCACAGATATGTTGTTATTGTGGTGTCAGAAGAGCTGTTCTTAAGTACAAGCGCACTGTACTATATCGAACTGGCAAGAAAGCTGTATGAAAAAGGGGATATCAAGGTATATGTTATCAATAATGGTATATCAGTGGAGAAGTATCCGGAACGCTGCAAATGGCTGACAGAGGGAGTTATGTTAAAGAATTATTCTAATACAGCAGATGAGAAGACATATGCATATGCGATGGATATTGTTCTGGGGATAACATATGATTTGTTTTCAGAGGATAAAGATAATGGGAAAAAGGTTGTTAAAGAGGGCACCAATGTATAACAAGGAGATATAATAGCTGCATTGTAATGCTGTTAATATATAATATGATGTGAATACGGCATCTTATAGAAGTCTGAGCTGTATCAGGATTGCAGGACAATGTAGCAATACTGATATAGCAGTAAGTGGTAAAATTCACTTCTAATACTTTTGATATAATATTTAAAATATAATGGATAACAGATAGACAAAATAATTGTAAGAATAGTTATACATACACTTGCATTTAATTGCATTACCATATATAATTGTTATGTTTTGTATTTTGGGGCAGTATGTTCTAGTGTGGTCATATGGATGAACGGCAGTCCTGTAATACATATATGAACTAGGGAAAGTTCACCATTAATGGAGGAATGATTAATGATTAGTGCAAATAACGTAACACTTCGTATAGGAAAAAAGGCTCTTTTTGAGGATGTGAATATTAAGTTCACAGAGGGAAACTGCTATGGTCTTATAGGTGCCAACGGTGCAGGTAAGTCAACATTTTTAAAAATTCTTACAGGTCAGATTGAACCAAGTAAGGGAGATGTAACTATAACACCTGGTCAGAGATTATCTTTCCTTGAGCAGGACCACTTTAAGTATGATGATTATACTGTTCTTGATACAGTTATTATGGGTAACACAAGACTTTATGAGATTATGAAGGAAAAAGAGGCTATATATGCCAAGGAAGACTTCACAGAAGAGGATGGTAATAAGGCTAGTGAGCTTGAGGCTGAATTTGCAGATATGAACGGCTGGGAGGCTGAGTCAGATGCAGCACAGTTACTTAACGGATTAGGTATAGGTACAGACCTTCACTATAAGAATATGTCAGAGCTTAATGGTAGTGAGAAGGTTAAAGTCCTTCTTGCAAAGGCACTTTTTGGTAATCCGGATATTCTTTTACTGGATGAGCCTACTAACCACCTTGATCTTGATGCTATAGCATGGCTTGAAGAGTTCCTTATCAACTTTGATAATACAGTTATCGTAGTATCTCACGATAGATATTTCCTTAACAAGGTATGTACACAGATAGCAGATATTGATTATGCTAAGATTCAGCTTTATGCTGGTAATTATGACTTCTGGTATGAGTCAAGCCAGCTTATTATCAAGCAGATGAAGGAAGCTAACAAGAAGAAGGAAGAAAAGATTAAGGAACTTCAGGACTTTATCCAGAGATTTTCAGCTAATGCATCTAAGTCTAAGCAGGCTACATCACGTAAGAGAGCATTAGAGAAGATTGAACTTGATGAAATAAGACCATCAAGCAGAAAGTATCCTTATATAGATTTCAGACCATCAAGAGAGATTGGTAATGAAGTACTTTCAGTAGAAGGTATTTCTAAGACTATAGATGGAGTTAAGGTTCTTGATAATATTTCGTTTATAGTAAACAGAGAAGATAAGATTGCATTTGTTGGCTCTAACGAGCTTGCAACAACAACTTTATTCAATATTCTTACAGGTAATATGGAACCAGATGAAGGTTCTTATAAGTGGGGCGTAACTACTTCACAGGCATATTTCCCTAAGGATAGTGCGGCTGAGTTTAATAGAGAAGATACTATTGTAGAGTGGCTTACACAGTATTCACCAGACCCAGACCCAACATATGTAAGAGGTTTCCTTGGACGTATGCTTTTTGCTGGGGATGATGGTGTTAAGAAGGTTAAGGTACTTTCTGGTGGTGAGAAGGTAAGATGTCTTATATCTAAGATGATGATTATGGGTGCAAATGTACTTATATTCGATGACCCAACTAACCACCTTGATATGGAGTCTATCACAGCACTTAATAACGGACTTATTAAGTTTCCTGGTGTGGCTCTTTTTACATCACACGACCATCAGTTTATTCAGACAACAGCTAACCGTATTATGGAGATAGTTCCATCAGGTCAGCTTATTGATAAGATTACAACATATGATGAGTATCTTGAAAGTGATGATATGGCAAGAAAGCGTCAGGGATTTGCTGAAGCTGCAAGTGATGATGAAGATTAATCTGTTAGTTATATAGTTTGAGGTGTTAGAGGATTGTGTGAATTGTGTAGCAATGTAGCAGTCCGAATATATCAGTTATAGTTAAAAGGTCAAAAAGTCATTTGCGTTTGAACGATAAGCTTTTTACACTTTTAACCATAACATTATGATACAATTAAATTATTTTACATTAGAGAGGGATGTCACATACCGATAATCCGTTATTATTACAGTTCATTAGTATCAGAGTATATGCTGCTCTGGTGTGAATGAAGGTGATAAGCACTGCCAATGGGGGCATTGCCAGCGGAAGAAGCGGGATATGTGGCATCTTTCTTGCGTTAAGATAATGGAAATGTTATACTTAATAAGTTATGATAAAAATAGTTTGAGGTATTAGATGATTGCGCGAATTGCATAGAAATGCAGCAATCCGAATACATCAGTTAGGGACAAAATACCTTTTGCCCCCTAATATCATAGTTTGTGATAAATATAAGTGTTATAAGAATATGATGGAGGAGTTAGGTTATTATGGCTTCAAGTACCAGAAAAAGCCAAAGTCAAAGCAGTAGCAGAAGTTCTAAAAGCAGTACTTCAAGAAGCAGTGCATCAAAGAGCAGTACTTCAAAGGCTGCTAAGCCGCGTACAGCAAAGAGTACTAAAAGCAGAACATCATCGGGTACAGCTAAGAAGAATACAACAGGAAAAAATACACAGACAGAGCAGTTGTTACAGTATAGTCCTTTAAGAGATGAGATTATACTGTTATTAGCATTTGCATGTACAATAATACTGCTGTTAAGTAATTTTAATATGGCAGGTACGGTTGGACAGTCAATCAAGTGGCTTATGTTTGGACTTTTTGGGATAGCTGCTTATGTTGTTCCATTTATCGTTGCCGGAAGCATAATATTTATGCTTGCCAATAAAGATATGGCAGGAGTTATGCGTGTTAAGGCGGCAGCGGTGTATGCGTTGTCAGTAATTGCGGCGGCAGTATGGCAGAGAATAACCAATGTGCCAGATATAGGTGAGTCAGTTGGCACATACTTTGGATATTGTTCAGAGCATAAGACAGGCGGTGGTCTGTTTGGAGGAATACTCTGTAAGCTGTTAAGTCCTCTTGGCATTGCAGGAACTATGGTTATACTTATCATACTTGCAATAATATGTGTGATACTGATAACAGAAAAGTCATTTATAGGTGGGATTAGAAACGGTGGACAAAGGTTTGTAAAGGAAGCAAGGGAAGATTATTCAGCTTATAAACAACATTCGTCTATGGTAAGAAGAGATGAAGAGCTGAGTGATGAAGAATACCGCGCCATTCGTGAGGAGGAAAGACGTCAGGCAAGAATAAGAAAGCTTGAAAAGAAGGAGCAGGCGATAGCTGCTAAGAAGGCCAGAGAAGAGGCTATGTCCAATGCGCGTATGAATAATGTTGTAAGGGGTGTTACGAATGACCTTGTGATAAAGGATATGCAGTCTGAAAGCGATAATGCGGATATAGACATACGTGAAATAGAGCCTGTAAGAAATGATGTAGATGTATATATGGATGATATATACGACCCACTCATCATCCCTAAAAAGCATAATACAGATGAAGATGATGATTATGCACAGTCTGAGGATGATGACAGTGCATATGATACATCTGATATATGGGAAATACATAGTGATACGGATAAAAATGCACAAGATAGCAATGTCAGCATAGCAGGTGAGGATATATCAGCGGATAGCGGATATGAACATGCAGGTGATGCAGATAATTATATGGATGATGATATCACAGATAATGTGTATGATGGCTATTCAGAAGATTACAATTCAGATATATATGAAAGTGTCAACGATAACGATGTATATGACGATGGAAAATATGATGATACAAAATATAATGATATGAATGATGATAACTTTATATCTGAAAAAAATAAAAAATGCAGCATTGATAACAGCACTGACGTTCCAGAAGATGAAAATTATGGAGATGACATTTATAATGAATATGATAATGATATATCAGAAGATGGATTAGCAGGCACAGGAGAGTATGGTACAACGAAGGAGCCATACGATAATCAGGACATGGCTTCTAATGATATGAATACGGATAATGAAGGTATGACGGATATTCATGAGACCGTTAATGCTTCTGATAATAATGTAAAGAATGAGAATGATGTTCAGGCGCAGGAACTTAAGAAAGAATATAAGTTCCCACCAATAAGCCTTCTTAACAGAAATACAAGTTCATCTTCGGCTAATCTTGAAAGAGAGAACCGCAACACAGCGATTACATTAAAGCAGACACTTCAGAACTTTGGTGTTAAGGTGGATATAACAGATATAAGCTGTGGTCCATCAGTTACAAGATATGAGCTTAAGCCGGAGCTTGGTGTCAAGGTAAGCAAGATAGTTTCGCTTGCAGATGATATAAAGCTTAGTCTTGCGGCAGCAGATATAAGAATAGAAGCCCCTATTCCCGGCAAGTCAGCCATAGGTATAGAAGTGCCGAACAAGGAGGCGGGAAGCGTATTCTTAAGAGAGCTTATAGAAGATGACGCATTTAAGAATAACAAGTCTAAAGTAGCATTTGCAGCAGGAAAGGATATAGCAGGCAAGACAATCGTTGCAGATATAGCAAAGATGCCACACCTTCTTATAGCAGGTGCGACAGGTTCAGGTAAGTCTGTATGTATCAATACTATAATTATGAGTATTCTGTATAAGGCAAAGCCTGACGAAGTTAAGATGATTATGGTTGACCCTAAGGTGGTAGAGCTTAGTACCTACAATGGTATACCACATCTTCTGTTACCTGTTGTGACAGACCCTAAGAAAGCGGCAGGAGCTCTTAACTGGGCAGTTGTTGAGATGGATAAAAGATATAAGATGTTTGCGGCTGTTGGAGCACGTAATCTTGCTGGTTACAATGATATAATTATGAAACAGGAGGTAAAGGAAGGTGAAGTTCCTATTGAAAAACTTCCAGAGATAGTTATAATCGTAGATGAGCTTGCAGACCTGATGATGGTTGCACCGGGTGAGGTTGAAGCTGCAATATGCCGTCTTGCCCAGCTTGCAAGAGCAGCAGGAATACATATGGTTATAGCAACACAGCGACCATCAGTTAATGTAATCACAGGTCTTATTAAGGCAAACGTTCCATCAAGAATAGCATTTTCAGTGTCATCGGGTGTCGATTCAAGAACAATTATTGATATGAATGGAGCTGAAAAACTGCTTGGTAAGGGCGATATGTTATATTTCCCATCCAATATACCTAAGCCTGTAAGAGTACAGGGCGCATTCGTATCGGATGAAGAGGTATCCAGAGTGGTTGATTTCCTTAAGGAAAATATGACAGAGGAAGCAAAGTATGATGAGAGCATAGCAGATACAGTGTCACAGAAAATGGCACAGGGATTACAGACAGAGGCTCAGGATGACAAGGATTCATTGTTTGCAGATGCGGCAAGATTTGTTATAGAGAAGGAAAAAGGTTCTATAGGTATGCTCCAGCGACAGTTTAAGATAGGCTTTAACAGAGCAGGAAGAATTATGGACCAGCTTTCAGATGCAGGCGTTGTTGGTCCTGAGATAGGAACCAAGCCGCGAAAGGTTCTTATGAGTGCAGAAGAATTTGAAAGTTATATGAGCAATAATTAGTATATTAATAAAATACTTAAATATGCCGGATGGCGGCATGGAAAGGATAAGATTATGGCAGTAAAGAGTGATATCGAAATAGCACAGGAAGCAAAGTTATTAAACATTAAGGATGTAGCAGCAAAGGTTGGAATTACAGAAGATGAACTTGAAATGTATGGAAAGTACAAGGCAAAGTTATCTGATGAACTTATTCACAGAGTAGAGAATAATGAGGATGGAAAGCTTGTTCTTATAACAGCTATCAATCCAACTCCGGCAGGTGAGGGAAAGACAACTATAAGTCTTGGACTTACAGAAGCACTCTGTAAGAAAGGAATAAATGCTATAGCAGCATTAAGAGAACCTTCACTCGGACCATGTTTTGGTATAAAGGGTGGAGCAGCAGGCGGCGGATATGCACAGGCTGTTCCTATGGAAGACCTTAATCTTCATTTTACAGGAGATTTTCACGCTATAACATCAGCTAATAATCTGTTAGCAGCTATGCTTGATAATCATATACATCAGGGCAATGCGCTTGGTATTGATACTAAGAGAGTTGTATGGAAAAGATGTATGGATATGAATGACAGAACATTAAGAAACATCGTTATAGGACTTGGTGATAAGCCTAATGGTGTTGTAAGGGAAGACCATTTTATCATAACAGTAGCATCTGAGATTATGGCTATACTCTGTCTTGCTAATGATATGAAGGACTTAAAGGAAAGACTTTCTAACATAATAGTTGCATATAATTATGCAGGAGACCCTGTTACAGCTAAGGATTTAAAGGCTACAGGAGCTATGGCAGCACTTTTAAAGGATGCTATAAAGCCTAATATGATACAGACACTTGAGGGTACACCAGTACTTGTACACGGCGGACCATTTGCGAATATAGCACATGGATGTAACTCAGTAAGAGCTACAAAGCTTGCTATGAAGCTTGCAGATGTCGCTGTCACAGAGGCTGGCTTTGGTGCTGACCTTGGAGCTGAAAAGTTTTTTGATATAAAGTGCAGAAAGGCCGGACTTAAGCCAGATGCAGCAGTTATAGTCGCTACAGTCAAGGCATTAAAGTATAATGGTGGTGTTCCTAAGGCAGAGCTTGGCAAGGAGAATATGGAAGCCTTAAAGAAGGGTATTGTTAATCTTGACAAGCATATTGAAAATATACATAAGTATGGTGTGCCAGTTATCGTTACACTCAACTCATTTATTACAGATACTGAGGAAGAATATGAATTTATAAAGAAGCACTGCGAGGAGTTAGGCTGTGAATTCGCTCTTTCTGAGGTATGGGCAAAAGGCGGAGATGGCGGTCAGGAGCTCGCTGACAAAGTTCTTAGCACACTTGAGAATAAGAAGAGTGAGTTCGCTCCATTATACGAAGATGAGCTTCCACTTGAAGATAAGATATTAAAGATTGCAAAGGAAATATATGGTGCAGATGGTGTTACTTACGATGCAAAGGTAAAGAAGGAGCTCGACCATATAACACAGATGGGCTTTGGCAATCTTCCAGTATGTATGGCTAAGACACAGTATTCACTTTCAGATGATGCATCTAAGCTTGGAAGACCAGAAGGCTTTACTATTAATATAAGAGAAGTATATGTCGATGCAGGAGCTGGTTTCGTGGTTGCACTTACAGGAAAGGTGCTTACTATGCCAGGACTTCCTAAGGTTCCAGCAGCAGAAGGCATAGATTATGATGAAGAGGCAGAAAGAATAACAGGATTATTCTAATATTGGTTAAAATATATGTTAGGAGGATTGTTTATGCAGCTTAAGAGTATATTAGACATATGTCAGGCTAATGAAACAGAGAAGTTTAATTATACAGTATTAAAGGGCAGTACTGATACAGAGGTGACAGGTATCGCCTCAGACTCAAGAAAAGTAACAGAAGGTGGCATATTTGTATGTATTGTCGGTGCGGTAAGCGATGGACATAAGTATATAGAACAGGTCAAGGATAAAGCAGCAGTTATAGTTGTTCAGAAAGGTTCAGACTATGCTCTGCCATCAGAAAATGTAACAGTTATCGAATGTGATAATACAAGACTTGCGCTTGCACTTATGTCGGCTGCATATTATGGCAATCCTGATAAGGAGTTATTTACTATAGGTATTACAGGTACTAAGGGTAAGACAACAACTACATATATGATTAAAAATGTGCTGTGCGCGTGCGGAATAAAGACAGGACTTATAGGTACAATAGAAACTGTCATAGGTGATGAAGCGATACCTTCATGCAATACAACGCCAGAGTCAATACAGATACACGAAACTTTCAGGAAGATGGTGGATGCCGGATGTAAAGCAGTAGTTATGGAGGTATCTTCACAGGGACTTAAGCTTGACAGAACAGCAGGAATTATGTTTGATATAGGTGTATTTACCAACCTTGAGCCAGACCATATCGGACCTAATGAGCATGCTTCTTTTGAGGAATATCTTGAATGTAAGGCAAAGCTTTTTACGCAGTGTAAGACTGGAATAGTCAATGCAGATGATAAGCACACAAAGGATATACTTAAAGGTGCCATATGTAAAGTTGAGAGCTATGGAGTATCAGAAACAGCCGATATAAGGGCAACTGATGTAAAGCTTCTTCATGAACCGGGAAAGATAGGACTTACATATAAGTGTCAGGGACTTATAGATATGGACGTTGCATTATCACTTCCGGGAATGTTTTCAGTGTATAACTCACTGTGCGCAATAGCGGTTACAAGACATTTTAATGTGGATAAGGATACAGTTGAAAATGTATTAAAGGATGTCAGGGTAAAGGGCAGAATTGAGCTTGTAAAGGTGTCAGATAAATTTACACTTATGATAGATTATGCCCATAATGCAATGTCTTTGGAAAGTATCTTAAAAACATTAAAAGAATATAATCCACACAGACTTGTATGCCTTTTTGGATGCGGAGGAAACCGTTCTAAGGAGAGAAGATTTGAGATGGGTGAGGTGTCAGGAAAATATGCTGACCTTACGGTTATAACATCGGATAATCCAAGATTTGAGGAGCCGGAGGCTATTATTGAGGATATAAAGACAGGTATAAGCAGGACAGATGGAAAGCATATTGATATAGTAGACAGAAAAGAAGCTATAAAATATGTTATCGAACACGGTGAGCCGGGAGATGTTATAGTGCTTGCCGGTAAGGGGCACGAGGACTATCAGGAGATAAAGGGTGTTAAGTACCCTATGGATGAAAGAGTGCTTATAGCTGAGGTTCTTGATGAGTTAAAGGAGAAGAATGTACGCTGATATTATAATAGATATATCACATGAGCAGCTTGATAAGACATTTCAGTATGCAATACCTGAGGAGCTTGATGGTACAGTTGAGATAGGAAGTGTTGTGAGAGTGCCTTTTGGCAAGGGAAACAGGATGATAACGGGCTATGTTGTCGCTATGTCAGCAACACCCTCTTATGATGTAAACAAGATTAAGTATATAGACAGTATTGCAAGTAACCGTGTAAATGCGGCTACAGATATGATTAAGCTTGCACTCTGGTTAAAAACTCATTATGGCTGCACTATGAATCAGGCTTTAAAAACAGTCATTCCGGTGAAAGATAAGATAAATCACAAGGTAAAGCGTGCAATATGTCTTAATATCACAGAGGATAAAGCAGATGAGCTTCTTACAGTATATAAGAAAAAAGCAAAGGCGAAGCACAGACTGTTAGAGGCACTTGTTAATGAGCCTGTCATTGACAGCGATATAGTCAAGATGAAGCTTAATATATCAGCTTCTACGATTAAGGCTATGGAAGAGGATGGCGTTATCAATGTTAAGACAGAGGAGTACTACAGGAACCCTGTTTCTGATAAAAATGTGTTTAATAAGGATGTCGTTCTTAATGATGAGCAGAGAGCAGCAGCAGAAAGCATAATAAATGATTATGATGATGGAAAGTATGGAACTTATCTTATACACGGTGTTACCGGAAGTGGTAAGACTGAGGTGTATATGGACGTTATTGAACACGTTATAAGTATGAACAGGCAGGTTGTTATGCTTATACCGGAAATTGCACTTACATTTCAGACGGTACAGCGGTTTTATCACAGGTTTGGTGATAAAGTATCTATTATTAACTCGCGCATGTCAAAGGGCGAAAGATATGACCAGTTCTTACGTGCGCTAAGAGGAGAAATAAGCATAATGATAGGTCCGAGGTCTGCGCTTTTTACGCAGTTTCCTGACCTTGGGCTTATAGTTATAGACGAGGAACACGAAGGTGCTTACAGGTCGGAGCAGGTACCGCGGTACCATGCAGTTGAAACAGCCATACATATTGCCAAGGAGCATAATGCATCGGTTGTTCTTGGTTCAGCGACACCATCAATAGACAGCTTTTATCGTGCAAGAAATGGTGAATTCAAGCTTCTGTCACTTAAGAAACGTGCAGGAAACAGTGAACTTCCAGACGTGTATATAGCAGATATGCGAAGTGAGTTAAAGAGTGGAAACAGAACTATATTTTCACAGAAGCTTAAGCAGCTCATACGCGACAGACTTGATAAAAAAGAGCAGATTATGCTATTTCTTAATAAGCGCGGAACGGCGGGGTTTGTATCATGCCGGGCGTGTGGTTATGTTTATAAATGTCCGCACTGCGATGTGTCTATGACAGCACACCGCAACGGAAAGCTTGTGTGCCACTACTGCGGTTATGAAACGCCACAGTTAAATATATGTCCTGAGTGTGGTTCAAAGTATATATCAGGTTTCAGGGCCGGAACAGAGGCTGTGGAGGATGCGGTGCATAAGATGTTTCCAGATGCAAGAGTGCTAAGAATGGATATGGACACAACCAAGGGCAAGGACGGACACGAACATATTCTTAATGCATTTGCGACAGAACAGGCAGATGTGCTTGTTGGAACGCAGATGATAGTTAAGGGACATGACTTCCCAAAGGTAACACTTGTAGGAATTGTGGCAGCAGATATGTCACTGTATGCAAGTGATTACAGGGCAGTTGAGAGAACATTCCAGCTTGTGACACAGGCAGCAGGGCGTGCAGGAAGAGGCCAGAGGCGTGGAGAGGTCGTTATACAGACGTATTCACCGGATAATTATGGTATAATATGTGCGGCAGGGCAGGATTATACAGGCTTTTATGACAAAGAAATATCCTACAGGCAGATGCTTTCTTATCCACCAGTGAACAATATGATTAGAATTAACATAAGTTCAGCCGATGAAGACAGGCTGAAGGTGGGCGCAGATGATATAAAAAGGCTGCTTGATGATAAGAATAATAATCTTGCGAATAGTATAAAGATATTAGGACCAGCAAATGCGCCGATATATAAGATAAGTGACGTGTATACAAAGATAATATACCTAAGAAGTGCAGACTTTGGAAGACTGTCATATCTTATGGACTGTATAGACAGGCATACGCAGGACAATGATAAATATAAGAATATAAGTATTCAGTATGATGTTAATTAATGTAAGACTGGATTATAGGAATTGCAAAGTAAAGGAGTAATCAGTAGGTATAAGTCAGGGGCAAAATACTTTTTTGACCATGATAGCTATAAAAAGAATATCAGGACGGAGGAATAATAATGGCAATAAGAAATATAAGAACACTTGGTGATGAGATACTCAGAAAAAAGGCTAAAGAGGTAACAGAGATGACTCCAAGAATACAGGAGCTTATCGATGATATGTTTGAAACAATGTATGAAGCTAACGGAGTCGGACTTGCAGCGCCACAGGTCGGTATAAGAAAAAGACTTGTAGTTATTGACTGTGGCGATGACCCAATAGTACTTATTAATCCCGAGGTACTTGAAACAAGCGGTTCACAGACAGGACAGGAGGGATGCCTTAGCGTTCCAGGAAAGACAGGTGTAGTGACAAGACCATCATATGCAAAGGTTAAGGCTCTCAATGAAGATATGGAGGAGATTATAGTTGAGGGTGAAGACCTTCTTGCAAGATGTCTTCTTCATGAAATAGACCATCTTGATGGAGTAATGTATGTTGATAAGGTTGAAGGAAAGCTTCTTGATACTGAAACGGAGGATGAGGAATAGTGAAGGTTATATTTATGGGGACTCCTGACTTTGCAGTTGGGACGCTTAAGGCTTTAGTTGAGGCAGGACATGAGGTTGTGGCAGTAGTTACACAGCCAGATAAGCCAAAGGGAAGAAGCAAGGAACTTGTATTCTCACCAGTAAAGGAAGAAGCAGTAAAGCTTGGAATCGAAGTCTTACAGCCGGAAAAGGCAAGAGATGAAGAATTTGTTGAGAAGTTAAGAGCATATGGCGCAGATATATTCGTTGTCGTTGCATTTGGACAGTTACTTCCAAAGAGCATCATAGATATGCCACGCCTCGGATGTGTAAATGTACATGCATCACTTCTTCCAGAGTACAGGGGTGCATCGCCTATACAGTGGGCAGTCATAGACGGACGTGAGTATTCAGGCGTTACAACTATGAAGATGGATGAAGGACTTGATACAGGCGATATTCTTCTTGTAAGAAAAGTTAAACTTGAGAAGAAAGAAACAGGCGGAAGTCTTTTTGACAGATTAAGCGTGGTCGGTGCTGAATTACTTATAGACACATTAAAGGGCCTTGAGGAGGGAACAATCACACCAGTTCCTCAGGATGACACTAAGAGCTCATATGTGAAGATGTTAAAGAAATCAATGGGTGAACTTGACTTTAGCAGGACAGCACACGATATAGAGTGCCTTATAAGAGGACTTAATCCATGGCCAAGTGCATACACACATTACAATGGCAAGATGCTAAAAATATGGGATGCAGATGTCATAAGCGACGTATCTGGCATAGGTAGTGAAGAAAATGCTGTTGAAACAGATGCAGCTTGTGGAACTGTATGCTTTGTTGATAAGAAAAGACTTATAATTAAGTGTGGAAAAGATTATCTTAGTGTTAATGAAGTCCAGCTTGAGGGCAAGAAGAGAATGAAGACAGACGCATTTTTATTAGGCTGCAGGGTCGAAAAAGGAACAGTTTTAAAGTGATAGTTCAGAAAGGTATGGTTTATTGCAGATGGATGTAAACATAAGAGCTGTTGTGCTTGATATACTTACTGAGATTGAGAAGGAGGGGGAATTCTCCCACATAACTATAAATAACGCTCTTTTGAAGTATCAGTATCTTGACAGGACACAGAGAGCATTTATAAACAGGCTTTCACTTGGAACTATTGAGTGCAGGATAGAGATGGATTATATACTTAACCAGTACTCCAAAACTCCGGTTAATAAGATGAAGCCGCTTATAAGGCGTATTATGAGAATGGCAGTGTACCAGATTATATATATGGAAAATGTGCCTGACTCTGCCGCCTGTAACGAGGCTGTGAAGCTTGCGGCAAAGAGAGGCTTTACAGGACTTAAGGGCTTTGTCAATGGTGTGTTAAGAAATATATCAAGAAATAAGGACAATATAACATATCCTGATAAGGCGAAGGAAACAAAGAAATATCTGTCTGTAAAGTATTCTATGCCGGAATGGATAATAGAATTGTGGAATACCAATATGTCTTATGAAGAGATAGAAGATATTCTTGCCGGAATGAAGAAGGACAAGAAAACATATATAAGATGTAATACATTAAAGGGCAGTACAGATTATATAAAGAAAATACTTGAAGAAGAGGGCGTAACTGTAACAGAAGTAAGCGGACTTTCATATGCTTATGAAATATCAGGTTATGACTATCTTACAGCACTCAAAAGCTTTAATGAGGGACTGTATCAGATACAGGATATAAGTTCAATGATGGCAGGCGAGTATGTTAAGCCGTCAACAGACAGCTTTATAGTGGATGTGTGTGCGGCTCCGGGAGGAAAGTCCATAAATGCAGCATTAAAGCTAGCTGAGGCTGCTTATGATAATAAGGATATACCAGAAAGCGGCATCAGCAAAGAGGTGCTTAAAGGCATAACAGGCAGGGGTATAGCAAGGGATGTATCAGATTATAAGGCATCACTCATAGATGACAATGTTGCCAGACTTGGAATACCTTATATAGATGTAGAGGTACATAATGCGTTAGAATTTGATGAAGAATTGGAAGGAAAAGCAGATATAGTCATAGCCGACCTTCCATGCTCAGGACTTGGCATTATGGGACGTAAGCCGGACATAAGATATAATATAACTAAAGAAAAGATAGATGATATAATAAGTCTTCAGAGAGATATACTTAAGGTTGTAAGCCGCTATGTAAAGACAGGCGGAACTCTTGTATACAGTACCTGTACTATTAACAGGGCAGAAAATGAGGATAATGCCGACTGGATATGCAATACTCTTGGTTTTAGTAAGGATGGAGAGTATAGGCAGATGCTTCCGTCAGCTAAAGCTGATAATGACGGCTTCTTTGTAGCTGGTCTTATAAAGAAATAAAATTGCCTAACAATTCTACCAAATATTCACATATCGTGGGACTATTATCCCACTTTTATGTTTATATTGGGGCGGGTCACAAGGTCATTCACCCACCTATGAGCAAGCTCGTGTGGGTTTAGACCTTTTGACTCAGGTATCATATTAATATAGAGGAAGAAAAATATGTCAGACAAGGTGGATATTAAATCACTTAATTATGATGAATTAACAGAATATATAACAAGTATAAGCGAAAAGAAGTTCAGGGCTTCACAGTTATACTCATGGATGCATGAAAAGCTGGCTGACAGTTACGATGAGATGACTAACATATCAGATAAGCTGAAGAATACGCTTAAAGAGAATACCCTGTATACATGCCTTGAGCCTGTCAGAGTGCAGGAGTCAAAGATAGATGGAACAAAGAAGTACCTTTTTAAGCTGTATGACGGTAATCTTATAGAAAGTGTGCTTATGAAGTATCATCATGGCAACTCAGTGTGTATATCTTCACAGGTAGGCTGTAAGATGGGGTGCCGCTTCTGCGCCTCAACACTCAATGGCTGTGTAAGAAATCTTACCCCTTCAGAAATGTTAGACCAGGTATACAGAATACAGAAGCTTACAGGGGAAAGAGTCAGCAATATAGTTATCATGGGTTCGGGCGAGCCTATGGATAACTATGATAATGTAGTGAAGTTTCTTGAACTTATAAATAGTGAAAAGGGACTTAATATAAGCCAGAGAAACATTACAGTATCCACATGCGGACTTGTTCCTAAGATAAAGCAGTTAGCAGACCTTAAGCTTCAGATTACGCTTGCCATATCGCTTCATGCTCCTAATGATGAGCTGAGAAGGACGATGATGCCTATAGCCAATACTTACAGTATAGAGCAGATAATGGATGCGTGCAGGTATTACCTTTCACAGACAGCAAGGAGAATATCATTTGAATATAGCCTTGTAAAGGGAGTCAATGATACACCGGAATGTGCAAGACAGCTCATAAAGCTTGTACACGGTCTGAACTGCCATATCAACCTCATTCCTGTTAATCCTATCAAGGAAAGAGATTATGAGCAGTCAGAAAAGAATTCTATACACAGCTTTAAAGAAACACTGGAAAAGGCTGGAGTTAATGTTACTATAAGACGTGAAATGGGACGTGACATAGATGGTGCGTGTGGTCAGTTACGACAGAACCATATAGATGGAAGCCTGCAGTAAAACAAGAAAGTTCATTAAAGCAAAATATAGTATTTTGGTGCGTATAAGATAAAAAGCGGTTGAAATATATCGCTTTTTTTTATGTTATATGATAATATGGTGTAAGTGTTCCAGATAAATTTTACTATGGATGCATTCCTGTAATGTTAAAAGTATACAGGCATATACTTATTGAAAAGAGAATGGAGAGAGAGATGAACGCATTTGCAAAGACGGATGTAGGAATTGAGAGAGCCGTCAATCAGGATTATGTATATGCAAAGCTTGATAGTATAGGATGTCTGCCAAATCTTTTTGTGGTTGCCGATGGCATGGGCGGTCATAAAGCAGGTGATATGGCATCAAGATATACAGTAGATACGCTTGTTGAACTGTTAAAAGAGTCAGATGGAAAAGACCCGCTGGATGCAGTTAATAATAATATTAAGCTTGTTAATACACTGCTTTTAAGGAAAGCAGGGGAATCAGAGGAATATGAGGGAATGGGTACTACACTTGTAGTTGCCAGTGTATTTGGTGATACATTGCGTGTTGCAAATGTAGGCGACAGCAGACTGTATGTTATTGGAGATGATATAACACAGATAACAAGAGATCATTCGCTTGTTGAGGAGATGGTGCAGCTTGGTCAGATAGACAGAAAAGAGGCGCGTACTCACGAGAAGAAGAATTATATAACAAGAGCTATTGGTGGTTGTGAAACAGTTGAGGCTGAAATGTTTTCGGTTGACCTTAAGGATAATGATATTATTCTTATGTGTTCAGACGGACTTACCAATATGCTTGAAGATTCGGAGATATTTCACATTATTAAGGAGAGCCCCGATATAAAAGAGGCGGCAGAGAGCCTTATTGCCAAAGCTAATTATAATGGTGGCAGGGATAATATATCAGTAGTATTGATTGAACCATAAGTTGGAAAGGTAAAGAATCATGTTAAGAGAAGGAATGTTTTTAGCTGACAGATATGAGATAATTGAACAGATAGGCACTGGTGGAATGGCAGATGTTTATAAGGCAAAGTGTCATAAGCTTAACAGATATGTTGCTATTAAGGTTATGAAGTCAGAATTCAGCCAGGATAAGACATTTGTAAGTAAGTTCTGGGCTGAGGCACAGTCAGCCGCAGGTCTTGTTAATCCTAATGTTGTAAATGTGTATGATGTCGGCGTTGAGAATGGTATATATTATATAGTTATGGAGCTTGTAGAAGGAATAACTCTTAAGAAGTATATAGAAAAGAGGGGGAAGCTTCCATATAAAGAGGCTGTAAGTATAGCTATACAGGTTGCCAATGGTATGGATGCAGCTCACCAGCATAATATTGTGCACAGGGATATAAAACCACAGAATATAATCATATCAAAGGAAGGCAAGGTTAAGGTAACTGACTTTGGTATAGCGAAGGTGGCATCCTCAGCTACTATTAATACATCTGCATCTATGGGTTCTGTTCATTATATATCACCAGAACAGGCAAGAGGCGGTTATTCAGATGAGAGAAGTGATATATATTCTTTAGGTATTACAATTTTTGAAATGCTTACCGGTACAGTTCCTTTTGACGGAGATTCAGCAGTAGCTGTGGCAGTGCAGCATATACAGGACAGTATACCGGCACCATCACAGCTTGTTGAGGGAATACCTGTAAGTGTTGACAAGATAGTTCTTAAGTGTACACAGAAAAAGACAGACAGAAGATACCAGTCAGCTTCTGAACTTATAGCGGATCTTAAGAAGTCACTTGTTATGCCGGATGAGGATTTTGTTAACCTTGGTTCGGTGTATGATGGTGCTATGGCAAAGCCTTATGATACAGATTCTGAAACTAAAGATGAGCCAGATGATGATGACGATGAGCTTCTTACAGAAGGCGCAAAGCTTGATGCTGACAATGAGTCTGATGATGAACTGTTAGACAGTGATTCTGATGATGATGATATAGATGATGAGAGAAATGATAAGCTTGAGCTTGTTATGAAATGTATAGGAATAGGTATAGCAGTCATAATTCTTATGATTACTATATTTGTAGTAATAAAGCTTGTTGGAAATGGTAAGAGTACAGCAAAGAATAATAGAGCATCTGTTGAGGAAACAACAGCAAGTTTATCTAATAATAAGAACTCATCTGATATGGTAGAGGTTCCTAATGTTGTCGGCATGACAAAGGAAGATGCTATTAAGGCACTTAACAAGCTCGGTCTTGGATACAAGGCAGTAACACAGAGTTCAGATACAGTTGCAGAGGATTGCGTTATAAGTCAGGGTAATGTTGGAGGTTCAAAGGTAGAAAAGAACTCGCAGATAGTTCTTACAATAAGTTCTGGTAAAGAGAATAAAGAAGTATCAGTGCCTAATGTAAAGGGCAGAAGTGAGCAGGAGGCCAGGGAGCTTATTGAGGCAGCTAATCTTGTGGCTTCTGTAGACTATGAGTACAGTGATACAGTAGATGCAGGTAATGTAATAAAGTACAGCCCATCAGGAAGTGTATCAGAAGGTTCAACTGTAACTATATCAGTGAGCCGTGGAAAGAAGGTTACTAATGTAACAGTACCTAATGTACTTGGTATGTCAGAAAGCCTTGCAAGCCAGACACTTGATTCAGCTAACCTTAAGGTTACAGTAAAGTATGAAACATCATCAAAAGCAGAGTATGGAACAGTTACATCACAGACACCTTATTCAGCAGGAGATTCAGTTCCTTCAGGAACAACTATTACTATATATGTGAGTCATTATCAGCAGTCAAGCACTACACAGCAGACGACTAAAGCAACTGAAATGACAACAACAGCAGCAAATAAAACAGGCAATTAATATAATTAAACAGATGGATACGGCAGAATATGCAGGGAAAAATAATTAAAGGAATAGCGGGGTTCTACTATGTACATGTAGAATCCCGTGGTATATATGAATGTAAGGCAAAAGGTGTTTTCAGAAATAAAAAGATAAAACCTCTGGTTGGAGATAATGTTTTGATAGACATTATTGATGAGGATAATAAAAAAGGCAATATAAGCGATATACTTGAAAGAAAGAATGAGCTTATAAGACCGGCATCGGCGAATATAGACCAGGCTATGGTTATATTTGCAGTGAAATCGCCAGAGCCTAACTACAATCTGTTAGATAGGTTTATACTTATGATGGATTATCAGGATGTCCCAACAGTTGTTGTATTTAACAAGACAGACCTTGTCAGTGAAGGTGATATAGAAGAACTTAAAAAGATATATGAAAAATGTGGCTGCAAGGTTATATTTATAAGTACCTACGACAATAAGGGCATAACTGAGGTTATGGACACACTTAAAGATAAGACAACAATACTTGCAGGTCCATCAGGTGTTGGAAAGTCTTCGCTTACGAACCTTATACTTCCAGACAGGCAGGAGATAGAAGGTGAGATAAGCAAGACTGGGGATGTCAGCAGAATAGGAAGAGGACGTCATACAACAAGACATTCAGAGATATTCAATGTCACAGGAAGCACGTATATATGCGATACGCCGGGCTTCACCTCGCTTAATCTTCCTGAGCTTGAAAAGGAGCAGGTAAGATTTTACTTCAATGAATTTGAAGAATATGAGGGTACATGCAGGTTTAACGGCTGTGTGCATATTAATGAGCCTGACTGTTCGGTTAAGGATGCCGTAAAGGACGGCATTATAAGCCAAAGGCGCTATACAAGCTATATTGAGATATATGAAGAGATAAAAAATCAGAAAAAGTACTGATATTTAAAGTTTTTGTAGATATGCACAGATATAAATAAGCAGATTAGTGAGGAAATTGTATTATGATGATATTATCGCCATCGTTACTGGCAGCAGATTTTAAAAATCTTGAGAAGGATATAAAGGCAGTTGATGAGGCTGGAGCAGAATACATCCATCTTGATGTTATGGATGGAAGCTTTGTGCCAAGCTTTTCTTTTGGCAATCCGGTTATAAAGTCTATAAGGGAATGTACTGATAAAGTGTTTGATGTGCATCTTATGATAGATGAGCCGGTAAGATATATAGAGGAATTCGTAAGGTGTGGCGCTGATATAATAACAGTTCACGTTGAGGCGTGTCAGGACGTTGCAGCAACTCTTAAGAAAATCAGGGAGTGCGGCGTTAAGCCGGCTATTACCCTTAATCCTGAAACACCGGTGAAAGCTATAGAGCCTTATCTTTCAATGGTTGATATGGTTTTGGTTATGAGTGTTCATCCGGGCTTTGGAGGACAGAAGTTTATACCGGAGTCAATAGATAAGGTAAAGGAAGTAAAGAAGCTTCTTACTGACAAAGGTCTTGAAAATGTTGATATAGAGATTGATGGTGGTATCAATATTGGCAATCTTGCATCAGTCCTTGAAGCTGGAGTTAATGTTGTTGTCGCAGGTTCGGCAGTGTTTAAGGATGATGCGGCAGAAAATGTCAGGAAGTTTAAGGAAATTATGTCATTATATTAAGGAATTAAGCTATGTTAGAAGAGTTAAAACAAAGAGTATATGAAGCTAATATGCAGCTTCCAAAGTATGGACTTGTAACATTTACATGGGGAAATGTGAGCGAAATAGACAGAGAAACAGGATATTTTGCAATAAAGCCAAGCGGAGTTGAGTACGACCTGTTAAAGCCTGAGGATATGGTTATTATGGACCTTGATGGTAATAAGATAGAAGGGAAGTATAATCCTTCTTCTGATACGGCAACACATATTGAGTTGTATAAAGCATTTGACAGGATAGGCGGAATTGTGCATACACACTCATCATACGCTACAAGCTGGGCGCAGTCAGGAAGAAGTATTCCATGTTATGGAACAACTCATGCAGATTACATATATGGAGAAGTTCCCTGCCTTAGATGTCTTACTAAAGAAGAGATAGATGAGGCATATGAGAAAAATACAGGAAAGCTTATAGTGTCTGAATTCAGACGTATGGGAAAAGACGTAGAGGCAGTACCAGCGGTGTTGTGCAAAAATCACGGACCATTTACATGGGGAAAGGATGCTAAAGAAGCAGTACACAATGCCGTAGTGCTGGAGGAGTGCGCAAAGATGGCATACAGGACAGAAATTATCAACCCACAGGTACAGCCAGCACCGCAGGAGCTTCAGGATAAGCATTATTATAGAAAGCATGGGGATAATGCTTATTATGGGCAGAGGTAGAAGGTGTAGTACAAAAAAGAATATCTCTTCTTCTGATATGGATAGGTGCTATTTCTTTTTATTATTATGATTGTCTATATATGACAAAGCCGCAAATATTACTAGCAATAGAGTTGATTAAGTGATATTGTCGAATTATAAAAATACATGGTTTTAAAATGATAAGACTTATGATATAATAATAAATTGTATCGGGTTATTTATGCTTATATAGCATAAAGAGGTGAAAAGATAGAAAAGCCCTGAGAATTATATAGCACATTATGTAGTAAAATAACATAGAAAGGCGGGAATGTTTGAAATACAGCATTTTCAAAGAGGTATAATAAGTTATGAAATTAGGAATTGTCGGACTTCCAAATGTAGGTAAAAGTACATTATTTAATTCACTTACAAAGGCTGGAGCAGAGTCAGCTAACTACCCATTCTGCACAATAGACCCTAATGTTGGTATTGTTACTGTACCAGATGAAAGACTTGACAAGCTTGCAGCACTTTATAATTCAGCTAAGATAACACCAGCAGTTATAGAGTTTGTTGATATTGCAGGACTTGTAAAGGGTGCCAGCAAGGGTGAAGGTCTTGGTAACCAGTTCCTTGCCAATATAAGAGAAGTAGATGCAATCGTTCACGTTGTAAGATGTTTTGAGAATTCTAATATCGTACACGTAGACGGCTCTATTAATCCTGTCAGAGATATAGAAACAATCAACCTTGAACTTATATTCTCAGATATGGAAGTACTTGAGAGAAGATTAGCAAAGCAGAAGAGAGCTTCTTATAATAATAAGGATATCGCTAAGGAGTGTGACCTTATAGAAAGGCTTCTTGCTTTCCTTGAAGCAGGTAATCTTGCAAAGAACTTTGAGTGCGAGGATGAGGATGAAGAAGCATTTATGAAGGAATATAATCTTCTTACAGCCAAGCCAGTTATATTTGCAGCAAATGTATCAGAAGATGACCTTGCAAATGATGGTGCAGACAATGAATATGTTGCACAGGTGCGTGAATATGCAAAGAAGGACAACTGCGAAGTATTCGTTATATGCGCACAGATAGAGGAAGAAATATCAGAGCTTGATGATGATGAAAAGAAGATGTTCCTTGATGACCTTGGTATCAGCTCATCAGGTCTTGACAAGCTTGTAGCAGCAAGCTACAGAATACTCGGTCTTATCAGCTACTTAACAGCGGGTGAAACTGAAACAAGAGCATGGACTATCACAGAGGGAACTAAGGCACCGGGAGCCGCTGGCAAAATTCACAGTGACTTCGAGAGAGGCTTCATCAAGGCGGAAGTAGTAAACTATCAGGACCTTTTAGACTGCGGCTCATACACAAAGGCTAAGGAAAAAGGACTTGTTCGTATGGAAGGTAAGGAATATGTTGTTAAGGATGGCGATGTAATTCTTTTCCGTTTTAATGTATAAGATATAAAATTAATACAAAAAGAATATATAAAATATAAGGCTGGATAGTGAGTTTGCTATATGTGAACTGCTGTCCGGTCTTTTTGTATTGTTTGTATAGATATATTTTCATAAAATGTTATTTTGTTTTTTTGCTACACTTAATTACTTTGGGTTATGAAAGTATTCTATAAATATAATTCAAAACTTAATTACATCACAACCAGACATAATATAAGTGGATGCCTATAGTGCAGGCAGTGTGAAATATACAATTAAAGCTTCTGGCATTGAACGCTGCGTGTGCTATAGGCATCCACTTATATGACTAAAATCATTCATTATTAAAAAATTGTGCAAAAACTTCTACAAACTACTTGTCTTTTTTATTAAAAAAGTATAAAATTAGCTCTGAAGTGGAACAAAGTAGTAGATAGTGAATGAAAGTGGCGAAGGGAGGAACGGTAATCATGTTCATGGGCGAATATAGTCATACTATAGATGCCAAGGGCAGAATAATCGTTCCAGCTAAATTCCGTGAAAGTCTTGGGGATAACTTTGTTGTTACCAAAGGACTTGATAACTGTCTCTTTGTATACACAAGCGAAGACTGGCGTAAGTTTGAGGAAAAGTTAAGAACATTACCTCTTACGAATAAGGATGCCAGAAAGTTTACAAGATTTTTTCTTGCTGGAGCTGCCGAGATGGAGATTGATAAGCAGGGAAGAATACTTATTCCATCGGTATTACGTGAATTCGCAGCACTTGAGAAGGATGTTGTCATTGTTGGTGTTGGAAGCCGTATAGAGATATGGGATAAGGCAAGATGGAATGAAAGCATAAGCATTTATGATGATGATATGGAAGAAGTCGCAGAGAATATGGAAAGTCTGGGCTTTACCATATGATAGTGCAGGGAGAAGAGTGATATGGAATTCAAGCATAAGTCAGTATTACTATACGAGACGGTTGATGAACTGAATATCAAGCCAGATGGTATATATGTAGATGGCACGCTTGGAGGAGGCGGTCATTCATATGAGATTGCAAGCAGGCTTTCAGACAAGGGCAGACTCATAGGCATAGACCAGGATGAGGATGCAATAAAGGCAGCAAGTAAAAGGCTTGAGCCGTTTAAGGACAGAGTTACTATAGTCAGAAACAATTACTGTAATATGGATAAGGTGCTTAATGACCTTTCTATAGATAAGGTAGACGGTATAATGTTAGATTTAGGTGTTTCATCGTATCAGCTTGACACAGCGGAGAGAGGCTTCACTTATAATGTGGATGCAAAGCTTGATATGCGTATGGACCAGAGGCAGGAAGTAACTGCAAGAGACATTGTCAATGATTACAGTGAATATGACCTTTACCGGATAATAAGAGATTACGGTGAGGACAGATTTGCCAAGAACATTGCAAAGCATATTGTGGCTGCAAGAAAAGAAAAGCCGATAGAAACAACATTTGAACTTAACGACATTATAAAAGCTGCAATACCAATGAAGGTAAGGGCGACAGGAGGGCATCCATCCAAGAGAACATATCAGGCGATTAGGATAGAACTTAACAGAGAGTTAGAAGTTCTTGAGAATTCGATTGATATGATGATAGACAGGCTTAATAAAGAGGGACGTCTGTGTATCATAACATTTCATTCCTTAGAGGACAGGATAGTTAAGGTGAGATTTAAGAACAATGAAAATCCATGTACGTGTCCGCCAAGTTTTCCAACATGTGTGTGTGGAAAGAAGTCTAAGGGGAAAGTTATAACAAGAAAGCCTATAGTTCCTTCGGATGAAGAATTAGAAGAGAACAGCAGATCAAAAAGCTCTAAACTGAGAGTGTTTGAAAGGGCATAAGGGGAGGTAAGAGAAGTGAAGAAGAGTAACGTAAAGAACAAGAGAACAGGTTCCGGCGTTTCATCACGTAGTGCATATGAGTATGGAAGTACTGCAAGACAGCTTAATACTGCACAGCCATTAAGACGTGACGAAGAAACAGAGGAATCAAGAGAACAAAGGAAAGCAAGACAGAAGCAGATAAGACGTAATAATAAGATTAACTTTATGTATACAATGGTAGTTGCATCTGTTGCAGCAGTTGTTTTCTTTATCTGTTATCAGTATCTTAATGTACAGGCGGTAGCTAAGGCTAACTCTGATAAGATAATTGAATTAAAGAGTACTCTTAATTCACTTAAGGATGATAATGATGCTCTTGAGTCTGATATTAATGCAAGCATAGATTATAATGCTCTGTATGATACAGCAGTTAATGAGCTTGGAATGGTGTATCCGGGAAAAGACCAGGTTATTACATATAATTCTAAAGAAAGTGAATATGTAAAGCAGTACAAGGATGTTCCGGATGCGAACTAACAGGCAAAATATATTTATAAGAGGTACTTATGGTTAGTGATGAACAGTTAAGAAGAAATAAGTACAGAAGAAAAAAAGTAATGTTAAGAAGAGTCCATGTCAAGGGTCAGGTGGCACTTGGCATGGTTGTTGTTATATTAATGGTACTTGGAGGTCAGGTATTCAGGATTAACTATACACATGGTGATACATACGCAAAAGCAGTATTAGACCATCAGACTTACACATCAACTGAACTTCCATATAAGAGAGGACAGATACTTACAAGTGATGGCACAGTCCTTGCGTATAGTGAGAGAGTGTATAATCTTATTCTTGATGTAAAGCAGATGTTATCAGATGAGGCTTATAAAGAGCCGACATTAAGTGCGCTTGTGAAGTGCTTTGACCTTGACAGGGGCGAGCTTGAGACCAGAGTTGCCAATAATCCTGACAGCAGATATCAGAAGCTTCTTAAAAACCTTACATCTGACGAGATAGAAGAGTTTAAGACTCTTGCTGACGATAAGACAGAAGGCAAGAATATAGAGGGTGTATGGTTTGAGGACAGTTATATAAGAAAGTATCCACTCGGCACATTTGCATGTGACACAGTAGGTTTTGCAAGTGCTAACAATGGTGGAGAACTTGGTATAGAAAGCCAGTATGATGATGAACTTACAGGAACTAATGGAACTACTTACAGTTATGTAGATGAGGGTCTTGAGGTTACTGAAACACAGAAAGCTGCTGTAGATGGCAACAATATTGTAACAACGATAGATTATAACGTACAGTCTGTTATCGAGCAGTGTATTAAGGAATATAACGAAGAAAAGCCATCTAAGAACACGGCAGTAGTTGTGGCTGACCCATCAAACGGGGAAATACTAGGAATGGCAAGTTATCCTACATTTGACCTTAACAAACCAAGAGATATAAGCGGCTTGTATACAGATGAGCAGATAGCTACGATGACAGATGATGGTTACAAGAATGCATTGTATTCACTCTGGACGAACTATTGTGTATCAGAAAGTTATGAGCCGGGTTCAACATTCAAGCCGGTTACGGTTGCATCAGCCCTTGAAGAGGGTGTTGTTAAGGATGGAGATACATATGTATGTAACGGATATGAGATGATAGGTCCTGACAGACTTAAGTGTCATGTATACTCATCAGGCGGACATGGTACACTTACAGTTGAGCAGGCTGTTATGAATTCGTGCAACCCATATATGATACATCTTGCATTAGAGCTTGGTAATGCCAAGTTTTCAGAATATCAGTCACTTTTTGGCTTTGGACAGACAACGGGCATAGACCTTCCGGGAGAAACAACAGGTATTGTCTATGGTGATAAGATGACAACTATAGATGCTGCATGCAACTCATTTGGACAGACTATCAATGTCAATATGATGCAGATGATGGCTTCATACTGTTCTATCATTAATGGTGGAATGTTATATCAGCCACATGTAGTAAAAAGAATAGAGTCTGCTAATGGTGAGGTTGTTAAAGAAAACAAGGCAACTCTTATAAGACAGACAGTTACTATGTCAACATCAAAGCTTTTAAGAAGATATCTTAAGAATACAGTTGAGTCAGGAACAGCCAAGAAAGTAGCTGTTACAGGATATTCAGTAGCAGGAAAGACAGGTACAGCGCAGAAGTCACCAAGAAGTGAGAACAAGTGGCTTATATCTTTTATAGGACATGCACCTGCGGATAATCCTAAGTTTGCTATATATGTAATAATTGATGAACCAGATGGAACAACAGGAACATCCGGAAACTCAGCAGATGTTCTTCAGCTTTCACATGATATATTAGAAAAGCTTCTTCCATATATGAGTGTTTATAAGGATGCACTTGATGAGCCTGTAGACACAAGTAACAGTGAAGATGAGCTGACAGTAGGTGATGTGCCAGAAGGTTCAATATCAAACACTACTGAAACAAATCAGACGATGCCATCAGTTGATTAGTAATAATAAGTATAAGAATAACCCTGAGTGAACTTACATAATATAAAGTAAGTTTATTCGGGGTTATCGCATTTTATGAAAGAAAGAATAGAATTGAACGAGGATGAGCGGTATTCGATATATGTAAGAACAAGACATAGAAAGAAGCTTCTTACGATAGTGGTAAGTCTTATTGTCATAATGACCCTGCTGGTGGTGCGTATAGGCTGTATAATGACAGTCGAGGCTGAATATTACAGCAGGAAGGCGATAGAGCTGCACGAAAGAGAACGTGCCATAAAAGCTATGAGGGGAAGGATACTTGATACTAATGGTGTTGTGCTTGCAGATAATAAGACAGTGTGTACAGTATCCGTTATACATAACCAGATAAAAGAGGCAGACAAAGTTATTACCATGCTGTGTGATGAACTGTCAGCAGATGAGCAGATAATAGCCAAAAAGGTTAATAAAGTATCTTCAATAGAGATTATTAAAACCAATGTCGATAAGGAAATTGGGGACAGAATAAGAGAATATGGCTATTCTGGTGTAAAGGTGGATGAAGACTATAAAAGATATTATCCATATGATACACTAGCTTCAAAGGTCATAGGCTTTACGGGAAGTGATAATCAGGGAATAGTAGGACTTGAGGCAAAGTATGATGCATATCTGTCGGGGGATAGTGGAAAGATACTCACACTTACAGATGCGTGGGGAAGTGAGCTTACCGGAGAAAGAGAGGGCAGGCTTGAGCCGCAGGCGGGGTGCGACCTGTATACAAGTATAGATATGAACATTCAGTCATATGCGCAGCAGCTTGCAGAAAAGACACTTGTTAAGAAGGGGGCTAAAAGAGTATCTATAATAGTAATGAACCCACAGAATGGTGAATTATATACTATGGTAAATGCGCCGGAGTATAATCTTAATGACCCATATACGTTAAATTATGATGATGACGGCACGGAAGGGAGCAAGATGGATAAACTCAACAATATGTGGCGTAATTTCTGTATCAATGATACTTATGAGCCGGGTTCAATCTTTAAGATGGTCACAGCAACGGCAGCGCTTGAAACAGGTGTTGTCAGCCTGTCTGACTCATATACGTGTGGAGGTTCAACTATAGTTGCAGACAGAAAGATAAGATGTCATAAGACTACAGGACATGGCACACAGACATTTACACAGACAGTTATGAACTCCTGTAATCCCGCATTTATAGAATGGGGAAGACGTGTGGGTGTTGATAACTTCTACACGTACTTTAATAAGCTTGGCTTTACATCAAAGACAGGAATAGATATTGCAGGTGAGGCAGGTGCTATTATTCATAAGAAAGAAAATGTAGGCGAGGTGGAGCTTGCAACTATGTCTTTCGGACAGTCATTCCAGATAACGCCTATGCAGATGTTAAGGGCAGCAGCGGCTATTGTCAATGGCGGCAGTCTTGTGACACCACATTTTGCAGTAAAGACCTGTTCAAGTGATGGAACGACCTACAGTGAATTTGCTTATGAAGCTTCAAAGGATGCCATAAGCAGTACGACAAGCGATACAATGAGAGATATATTAAGGCAGGTTGTTGAAGAGGGCGGCGGAAAAAATGCGTATATAGAGGGCTTTTCCATAGGTGGAAAGACGGCTACATCGCAGAAGCTTCCAAGAGGTTCAGGAAAGTATATCTCATCATTTATAGGCTTTTCGGATACAGATAATCCATCAGTTATAGCGATGTGTCTTATAGACGAACCACAAGGAGTATACTATGGAGGTACTATAGCAGCCCCGGTTATAAAGGAATTGTATGAAAATATACTTCCATATATGGAGAAAAAGTAACAAAAGGCTTTGTATAATGGCTAAAAGCCTACTTTACATATGAGAATGCTTAGAGTAAAATATAATAAGCTTTTTGTAACTGATAATACAAAGATAGCCTGTATACATAGGCAGATAGGAAGAGTGATTATGGAATTAAAAGGTAAAAAGGTAATGGTTGTAGGTACCGGAATAAGTGGAATAGGTGCCATAGATTTACTTAACAAAGCAGGAGCAGACTGTATTATATATGATGCCAATGAAAAGCTTACAGAGGAAGCAGTAGCAAAGAAGCTTAATGGCAATAAGGCACAGATTATTATAGGAGAGCTTGCAGATGATATAACAGAAAAAGTTGAACTTCTTGTTATAAGTCCGGGTGTGCCGGTTGACAGTCCTCTTGTCAAGAAGTTTGAAGAGGCAGGAGTGCCTGTATGGGGAGAGATAGAGCTTGCTTATAACTATGATAAGGGAAGAATAATAGCTATAACAGGTACTAACGGAAAGACGACAACGACAGCACTTGTCGGACAGATAGTAAAGGCATACAATGAACAGACTTATGTAGTAGGTAATATAGGTAATTCATATACCGGTGAAGTCCTTAAGACAAGTGAGAATTCATATACAGTTGCAGAGATAAGCAGCTTCCAGTTAGAAACAGTACACAGGTTCCATCCGGTTGTAAGTGCTATTCTTAACATAACACAAGACCATCTTAACAGACATCATACTATGGAATGTTATGCACACACAAAGGAAAGAATAGCAGAGAACCAGACTAAAGATGATGTGTGCGTACTTAATATGGAAGATGAAGAGCTGTATCGCTTTGGAAGTGAATGTAAGGCTTCTGTAGTGTGGTTTTCAAGTAAGAGAAAGCCGGATAAAGGCGCTTATCTTGATGGTGATGACATAAGATATACAGATGGAACACAGGATAAGCTTATGCTCAATATCCATGATATGAATCTTTTAGGAACACATAACTATGAAAATGTATGTGCAGCCATAGCGATGACAAAGGCTGTTGGTATTCCTGATGATATCATAATAGAGCAGGTGAAGTGCTTTAAGGCAGTTGAACACAGAATAGAATATGTGGCAACAAAGAAGGGTGTATGGTATTACAATGACTCTAAGGGAACTAATCCTGAAGCATCTGTTAAGGCTATAGAAGCTATGGTAAGACCAACTATACTTATAGGCGGTGGATACGATAAAGGTTCAGAGTTTGATATGTATGTCAAAGCATTTAAAGATAAGGTTAAAATGCTTGTGTTACTCGGACAGACAGCAGAAAAGATAGCTAAGACATGTGATAAGTACGGCTTTAAGAATTATGTATATGCAGAGTCACTTGAAGAGGTAGTATCAATATGTGCAAAGAATGCAAGTGAGGGTGATGCGGTATTATTATCACCTGCATGTGCAAGCTGGGGAATGTTTGATAACTACGAACAGCGCGGAGATATGTTCAAGGAATATGTCAACAAGCTTGATTAATAAGATATCAACATTATTAATATTTATTAATTAAAAGAGGAAGAATATGGCGAAAAAGAAGAGGAAGAATGGATTTTATTTTGATTACAGTCTTCTGTTTGTTCTTATATTTATAGTTGGCTTCGGACTTACTATGGTATATAGTACGAGTTCTTATACGGCACAGATTAATAAGGGCGATCCGGAATATTATTTCAAAAAGCAGCTTGCTTTTGATTTACTTGGGTTTGCTGTTATGTTTCTAATAGCCAGATATGCAGATTATCACTGGCTGAAAAGGTTTGCACCATGGATTTTTATAGTATCACTGCTTACAGTTGTTGCTGTTGTATTCTTTGGAAGTGAGAGCCACGGTGCCAAAAGATGGATATACATAGGACCTATAAGCTTCCAGCCGGCCGAACTTGTTAAAATCGCGGTTATTATAATGACGGCGGCGCGGATGTGCGCGGCGGGGACGAAGATAAAAACGGTCAGTAAGAATTTCAAGATATTTGCAGGATGTGCGATTTTGCCAGCAGCAATGATACTTGTAATTACATCCAACTTAAGTAGTGCGATTATCATATGTGGAATTGTGTTTATTATGTCGTTTGTTGCGTATCCTAACTACAGACTTCATGGTGGAATAGCAGCTCTTATAGCTGCAGGTTATGTCGGACTCAGGCAGGTACTTAAAAATGCAGTGGCATCAGGCAGTGCACTCAGTGAGAATTTCCGTCTTGCAAGACTTTTAGTGTGGGTTAATCCGGAAAAGTATATAGATGGCAAGGGATACCAGACTATGCAGGGACTTTATGCTATAGGTTCTGGAGGACTATTTGGTAAAGGACTTGGAAAGAGCATGCAGAAGCTGGGTTTTATACCAGAATCACAGAATGATATGATATTTTCAATAATATGTGAGGAATTAGGACTGTTTGGTGCAATATGTGTAATACTCCTTTTTATAATAATGTTATGGAGAATTATATATATATCACAGAATTCACCAGACCTGTTTGGTTCACTTTTAGCAGTCGGTGTATTTGCACATATTGCTATTCAGGTAATTGTTAATATTGCGGTAGTAACCAATGTATTTCCTAATACGGGTGTAACATTACCATTTATAAGCTATGGAGGAACTGCAACGCTGTTTTTACTTGCTGAACTTGGAATAGTATTTAATATAAGTAGTCAGATTAGGTTGGAAAGATAGTATATGGCAAAAGTCAAAAAGAAGAAAAACGGCTTGCTGATATTTCTTATTATAGTAATTATCCTTCTTGTGGCGGGAATTGCGGGATATGTCTACTTTCAGGCAGATGAAATAACATATGTTGGCAGTTCCCACTATTCAGATCAGGAAATGAATGAGAAAATATTTGGAAGTGACAAGCCGAATGTAGTGCTTTATAAGCTGTTTGGGAATAAGAAAAAGACAATTCCATTCATACAGAAGTATGAAGTAGAGGTGCAGGGACCAAGAAAGTTGTATGTAACTGTATATGAGAAGCCAGTTATAGGTTATATAAGATATATGGGCTGCAATATGTTCTTTGATAAGGATGGTATTGTAGTTGAAAGTTCGACAGAAAGCTATGATAAAGTTCCTGAGATAATAGGACTTAAGTTTAATGCTATCGTGCTTGGGTCAAAGTTAGATGTAGGGGATGATGAGATATTCAGACAGATACTTGACCTTACGCAGAGTTTTGATAAGTATGAACTTGGTGTGTCAAAGGTATACTTTGACTCATCGGATAGTGTAATCCTGTATGTTGATGATGTAAAGGTGTATCTTGGAAAGAGTGATGATTATACGGACAAGCTTTTTGAGTTAAAGCAGATGGCATCAAAGTTTGCAGGGCTTAAGGGAACACTTTATATGCAGGACTATACAAAGGATAGTAATGCTATAATATTCAAAAAGGATGATAATTAGCGGATATACAGCATCAGAAAAATGTGAAGCATTTTTGATATCTGCTATGAATAATAGTGTATTGAATGAATAAAAAAACAAAAAAATAGTTGATATTTACTACGAAAAATTATATCATTATAGGTATGTATAAGTATAGAAGGAGGCAATAACCTTGTTAGAAATAATACAAAATGAATCTAATTTATCAGCAAAAATTATAGTCATCGGTGTTGGTGGTGCTGGTAATAATGCTGTAAATAGAATGATAGATGAAAGTATAACAGGTGTTGAATTTATCGGAATTAATACCGATAGTCAGGCACTTCAGTTATGTAAGGCTCCAACTGCCATCCAGATAGGTGAAAAGCTCACAAAGGGATTAGGTGCAGGTGCACAGCCTGAGATTGGTGAAAAGGCTGCAGAAGAGAACGTGGAAGAGCTTACACAGGCAATGAAGGGTGCAGATATGGTTTTCGTTACATGTGGCATGGGTGGCGGAACAGGTACAGGTGCTGCACCAGTAGTAGCTAAGATTGCAAAGCAGATGGGTATTCTTACAGTAGGCGTAGTTACGAAGCCGTTCAGATTTGAGGCAAGAACACGTATGACTAATGCTGAGGCAGGTATAGAGAAGCTTAAGGAGAGTGTAGATACACTTATTGTTATTCCTAATGATAAGCTTCTTGAAATAGTAGACAGAAGAACCACTATGCCAGAAGCTTTAAAGAAGGCTGATGAAGTATTACAGCAGGCAGTTCAGGGTATTACTGACCTTATTAATGTTCCTGGACTTATCAATCTTGACTTTGCTGATGTTAAGACAGTTATGGTGGACAAGGGTATTGCACATATAGGTATCGGTGCTGCTACAGGAGATGACAAGGCTATCGAGGCTGTTAAGCAGGCTGTTGCCAGTCCTCTTCTTGAAACAACTATCGAAGGTGCATCACATGTTATTATTAATATATCTGGTGATATCGGACTTGTTGAGGCGAATGATGCTGCAAGTTATATTCAGGAACTTGCCGGTGATAATGCAAACATTATATTCGGTGCAGTATATGATGAGAGCGCAACAGACAGCTGTACAATCACTGTTATTGCTACAGGAATAGAAGGTCTGAATGTAAACAATGCTATGGCAAAGTTTTCACCTAAGGCGCAGGCTCAGACACAGATGCCAAGACCAGCTGTAAAGCCTTCATATACATACCAGCAGCCACAGGGAACAGAAGGTATGGGTACAACATCAATGCCTGACCCACTTCCAGGACTTAAGCAGCCAAATCCAGTGACAAGCAATGTAAAGCCTAATGGAATTACAATACCTACTTTCCTTCAGAAGAATAGAAAGTAATGAAGATTTGATTATTACATATATTAACAGGACAGAGTTATAGTGATATACTTTGTCCTGTTTTTTTGTTTTGGTTCATTGTCAAGGGTGAGTGGGGTAAAAAAACATATTGGAAACCTGATGCTACAGTATCGGGTTTCTTTATTTTTAGTATATTTTCTATGAAAAAGTGGTGAAACACTTCTTATATTTTCTAAATTTTTTGATGTATTTTCTGATTTATGCATTATTAAAGTGATTTTTATGCATTTTTTCTAATACAGCCCTTTGTCCGACAAATTTTGCACCGACACTTATGTATACTCTAATTGTTCAAAAGATTTATATAATCTTTTATACAGAACAGAGAATGTAGTGATGTATGGAGGTGAGAGCGGATTGTAATATATATAGATATATTATTTGGAATTAATTATTGTATGGATTTGATTGTACTATTTATTGTAAACAGAATTATGCATTATTATGCATCTGTTGCAAGACTACTGCTTTCTTCCACTTTAGGCGCAGTATGGTCGGTCATTGCAGTGAGTTTTCCGGATAAATATAGGCTATTCGTTAATTTGTGCACATATTTTATTGTTAGCTGCCTTATGCTTGTGGTGATAAATAGTCCGTTAAGCATTATAAGGGCAGATAAGAGTAACACGGATAAGTATGCTTTAAGGAATTATTTTAAGGGACTGCTGAAGGGTATGATTGTTATGCTGTCTGTTGCCTGCCTTACAGGTGGCGTTATGCATATGGTTGTGTATTATACATATGCAGGATGGATAGTAAGAAATATACTGGTTACAGATGGTCAGCTTGTGTTTGCATGGGGAGTGTCAGTGGTGGTGGTTATACTGCTTTCTAATATGCTTCGTATGCACAGGAGAGATATAAGTATATATAAAGTTACCGTTGTTATAGGTGATGAAAAGATTATGCTACAGGGAATAATAGACACAGGAAATCAGCTTGTCGATGTATATGCGGGTAAACCTGTAAATGTGATGGATAAATCATATTTTGAAGGTGTTCTTTATCAGATAAATGATTACGGGAGATTAAAGTATCATATTATACCATACACAACTATAGGTAATAATGAGGGGATGATAGAAGTTATTACATCGGATTGTATGTACATATCTAACAGTAATGAAACGAAGGCTTATAAGGGTGCGCTGATAGGACTTTCCGACAGGAAAGTATCGCAAAATGGGGAATATCAGGCACTAATCAATGGACATATGAGTTAATGCGAATGTAACAGACATAATAATCAGTCTTTGCATTGCAGGGCAGGAATATGTTGGCGGTGCATCCGTATTCCTGTGAGTGTAACAGCGCCGTAGAAATGAGGAGAGAAATGGTGATAAAAGTGGCAGTTGCAGATCGTTTTCGGTTTAAGATGGTACCATCTATAAGAAATCTTTATATGTTAGGAACAAGAGAGGTTCACTATATAGGAGGGGCAGAGGTATTACCGGCACCGCTTGATGCAGAGGAGGAGAAAAATGTACTGGCGATGTTAAAGACTGAAGATGACGATTATGCCAAGAAAATGCTTATAGAGCACAATCTTCGTCTGGTTGTATACATAGCAAAAAAGTTTGATAATACAGGGGTTGGAGTAGAGGATTTGATATCGATCGGAACAATAGGACTTATAAAGGCAATCAATTCGTATGACCGTGATAAGAATATAAAGCTTGCTACATATGCCTCAAGATGTATAGAGAATGAAATTCTTATGCACCTTAGAAGAAGCAGCAAGATAAGGGCAGAGGTATCCATAGACGAACCGCTTAACGTAGACTGGGATGGCAATGAACTTCTGTTATCGGATATTCTTGGTACAGATGATGATGTGTGTTATAAGGATCTTGAAAATGAGGTTGAGATGAAGGCGCTTAAAAATGCGCTCGGCAATCTGTCAGAGAGGGAGAGAATTATAGTCGATTTGAGGTATGGGCTTAGTGACAAGGATGGAGAGGAAAAAACACAGAAAGAGGTAGCAGATATGCTAGGAATATCCCAGTCTTATATATCAAGACTGGAGAAAAAGATTATAAAGAGGCTCAAGAGGGAGATGGTAAGGGCCTGTTGATTAAAATGGTTATTGTCAGGAGCCATGCATGGCATTTGGGGAATTGGCTCTTAACAGTAACTTAAAAAGTTATAAAATATTTCATATAATATAACATTTTGCTTGACATTCTCAGCCGTGTCTATGAAAATAGAATAGTATAGCTGGTATAAGGGGAAAAGGCTTTATATTTATTAAAACAGATATGGAAAGAATGATATGAAAAGTAATAATTCAGGAATTAGATGGCACAGAATATTTGGATTAGCCTCTATTATAGCAGTCCTTATATTTGCAGCTATGTTATATGCCGATTTTGGAACGTCAATAAGACCGGCAGCAGGTACTGGTAAAGCCACAGAAGATACTTCTGCTTCTGTGGGTGCTGCTAATGATATGTCTGGAAATGATACTGATACGAAAAAGCAGGGGGCGTCAGAAAAGGCAGTTGTGTGTATAGATGCATCACACGGTGGAACTGATACGGGACAGTATGATGGGAAGAATTATGAAAAAGACCAGGTGTTAGAGCTCGCTAAGCTTATTGAGAGCAATCTTAGTGCGTATGGTATAATTGTTGTTATGACAAGGACAGCAGATGAAAATGTAGATTATTCGGCACGGATTAAAAAGAGCAGTGCAGGAAAAGCAGCAGCACTTGTGTCACTTCACAGAGATGTTGCTAAGAAGAAAGGCACAAGCAGTGGTGTCAGCACGTGGATATATACATCATCGCCAAAGGACTCTAATAAGCTGGCAACGGATATAATAGATGCATTTAAGGAGATAGGTGTTGGTACAAATGGGGTGAATACAGGTACTCCAGATGATTCATCAAAGGATTATTACCTTAATCAGCATAGTTCATCAGCAAGCTGTATAGTCGAGCTTGGTAATATGTATAGCAGCGAGGATAACAAGCTGGTAACAACAGACAAGGAAAATACAGCTAAGGCAGTATCAGATGGAATTATAAAATACTTAGAACAGGCAGGTTATATTAATGGCTAAGATTAATCAGAAAAACATAAGAAACTTTTGTATAATAGCGCATATTGACCATGGTAAGTCAACTCTTGCGGACAGAATAATTGAAAAGACAGGTCTTCTTACAAGCAGGGAAATGCAGGAGCAGGTGCTTGATAATATGGATATAGAAAGAGAGAGGGGAATTACTATCAAGTCGCAGACAGTAAGAACTGTATACAAGGCAAATGATGGTGAGGAATATATATTCAACCTTATTGATACTCCGGGTCACGTTGACTTTAACTATGAGGTATCAAGGGCGCTTGCAGCCTGTGACGGAGCAGTGCTTGTAGTAGATGCGGCACAGGGTATAGAGGCACAGACACTTGCCAATGTATACCTTGCGCTTGACCACGACCTTGAGGTATTTCCTGTTATTAACAAGATAGACCTTCCAAGTGCAGAACCAGACAGGGTTAAGGATGAAATTGAAGATATTATCGGAATAGAGGCTCAGGATGCACCACTTATATCAGCAAAGAATGGTATTAATATCGAAGAAGTTCTTGAACAGATAGTAACCAAAATTCCAGCACCTACAGGTGATGCTGCTAATCCACTTTCAGCACTTATATTTGACTCATTATATGATGCGTATAAGGGGGTTATTATATTTGTAAGAATAGTAGAAGGTACTGTAAAGAAGGGTACTAAGATAAGGATGATGGCGACAGGTGCGGTTGAAGAAGTAGTTGAGGTAGGTTATTTCGGAGCCGGACAGTTCATACCTTGTGATGAGTTATCAGCAGGTATGGTTGGATATATAACAGCAAGTATCAAGAATGTTCAGGATACAAGAGTAGGTGATACAGTCACAGATAATGACAGACCAGTAGCAGAGCCGCTTCCAGGTTATAAGAAGGTTAATCCTATGGTTTACTGCGGTTTATATCCGGCAGATGGTGCAAAGTATCAGGATTTAAGAGAGGCACTTGAAAAGCTTCAGCTTAATGATGCTTCACTCCAGTTTGAGCCTGAAACATCTATAGCGCTTGGATTTGGTTTCAGATGTGGTTTCTTAGGACTTTTACATCTTGAGATTATACAGGAAAGACTTGAAAGAGAATATAATCTTGACCTTGTAACAACAGCGCCGGGCGTTATATACAAGGTGCATAAGACTAATGGTGAGGTTATAGACCTTACTAATCCATCTAATATGCCAGACCCATCAGAGATAGACTATATGGAAGAGCCTATGGTAAGTGCTGAGATTATGGTTACAACTGAGTTTGTTGGTCCTATTATGAAGCTTTGTCAGGAGCGCCGTGGTGTATACAATGGTATGGAATATATAGAACAGACAAGAGCACTTCTTAAGTATGACCTTCCGCTCAACGAGATAATATATGATTTCTTTGATGCGTTAAAGTCACGCTCAAGAGGTTATGCTTCATTTGATTATGAGATGAAGGGATATGAGAAATCTAACCTTGTCAAGCTTGATATTCTTATCAACAAGGAAGAGGTGGATGCGCTTTCATTTATCGTATTCGCAGGCAGTGCGGAGGAACGTGGAAGAAAGATGTGCGAGAAGCTTAAGCAGGAGATACCTAGACAGCAGTTTGAGATACCTATTCAGGCGGCTATCGGAAGCAGGGTTATAGCAAGAGAAACAGTCAAGGCACTTCGTAAAGACGTACTTGCAAAGTGTTACGGCGGCGATATTTCGCGTAAAAAGAAGCTTCTTGAAAAGCAGAAGGAAGGAAAGAAGAGGATGCGCCAGATTGGTAACGTAGAGATACCACAGAAAGCATTTATGAGCGTATTAAAGTTAGATGAAGAATAAAAACGAACTGGGGATATATATACATATCCCCTTTTGTGTACATAAGTGCATATACTGCGACTTTCTGTCATCGCCTGCTGATGTGCATACAAGAAAGCAGTATGTGAGGGCACTTATCAATGAAATATATCTTACCAGAGAGGGCAAATGTGCCAATAAATTAATTGAAAATGTATTGCAGGGCGATAATACATCATATGAGGATATGGAAGAACAGGCAGTTAATGGTCTGACAAGTGATTATGCGTTATATGATACTGTCTGTATGGCTGATTATGAAAAAACAATAATGCAGGAAGATATTTCAGGTTGTGTAGATGATATTAAATCTGAGAATGGGCATATAGTAACATCAATATTTATAGGCGGAGGGACTCCATCTGCCATTGATGCAGAGGATATAAGTGATATTTTAGATGCTGTAAGAAAGAATTATAATGTAAGTGATAAAGCAGAGATAACTATAGAATGTAATCCGGGAACTATGGATAAGAAAAAGGCTGTGATATACCGCAAAGCTGGCATAAACAGGATAAGCTTTGGCTTGCAGAGCACCGATAATAATGAGCTTAGGATGTTAGGCAGAATACACACATATGAGCAGTTTATGGAAAGCTATAAAATAGCAAGAGAGGCAGGTTTTGACAATATCAATATTGACCTTATGTCAGCACTTCCGGGTCAGACTATGGAGAGCTTTAAAGCTGTGTTAGAAAAGGCATTGTCGCTTGGAGCAGAGCATATATCTGTATACAGTCTTATAGTTGAGGAGGGAACGAGGCTGTCTGATAATATAGACAGTTTTCCACCAATACCGTCAGATGATGAGGACAGGCAGATGTATTATATGACAAAGGAAATGCTGTCTTCATACGGTTATGAACAGTATGAGATATCAAACTATGCCCAAAAAGGTTATGAGTGCAAGCATAACTTAAAGTACTGGGAAAGATGTGATTATCTAGGCTTTGGTATAGGTGCAGCTTCTTTGTATGGCGGCAGGAGATATACTAATATATCGGATATTGGCAGATATATGGATGTGTTGGCAGAAATTACAAATGCATTAGATAAGAGCTATGTAAATGAATTATTACAGATAAGAACAGATATGGAAAAACTGTCAAAGGAAGATGAGATGTCTGAATATATGTTTCTTGGTTTAAGAAAGACAAAAGGAATAGATATAACAGACTTCAAAGAAGAATTCGGAACCGATATAAAAGATATATTCGGTGAGGCAATCGAGGATAATATAGCCCGCGGACTTCTTATACATGATGGCAACTGCTTATACCTTTCCAAGAGAGGAATAGATATAAGCAATACCGTTATGTCAGATTTTATATTATAATAATGTCACTATTAGTGGTGCATAGTTACAGTATGCAATAATTGATGTTATAACTCAGGTGCTGCGATGAGTTTAGTAAACTGGCGTGGCGTTATTCCTGTAAATGTCTTGAATTCCCTCTGAAAGTGTGCCTGGTCAGAATATCCAAGACCAGATATGTAAGCGCTGTTATTCTGGCTGTTGTTGGAGAGCATATTGATAAGAACTGTCTGAAATCTTATCATTTTACAGTAGTCCTTAGGAGTTACACCAAGAGTTTCGTTGAACATCCTGAGGATATGTCTTTCAGAGTAACCAAGCTTTGTGGCAAGTTCTGATATGTGGATACATCCATAAGTCTTTTTAATGATATCAGTAAGAGTAATCATATTCTCTGGAATATAGCAGCACTGCTTGCTTTCAGAAAGAAAATCTTTAAACATGGCGGCGCGTGTATTAAGGTCGCTGTGTTTTTTTAGTTGTTGTATAAAACTGTATTCGTATGAGCTTTCTGTTGGCGTGTATTCAAATATTTCATCGGTCATACTGGATGGATATGTGTCAGCAGGGACTCCTTTTGCAAAGTAGGAACATATATCATCAAAGCATACACCAAAGTAGTGTTCATAATTTTTAAATGAATAATTTCGCCTTTTGGTTACAGGACCTATGCAGTAAAAGACAGCAGCATTATCAGAATGGTTGTAGCCCATTATCCATTGAGTGTGGGTTGATGGGAAAAGAACAGAGCTGTCGGGTACAATAGATTCTGAGCTTGTTTTATCCGCCTGATATATAAACATATTCGTGGAAATTGCATTTTCAGGATGTACATTTTTAATAAATATTGAGTCGACACTGACTTCAGGATTAAATATCATTGGCTGATATATGTGATTATTCATAAGTATTCTCCAATCTTTATATTATGTGGTGTTTATAAAATAATGATAAAACAAATATTAAAAAAGTCAATAAAAATGTCCGATTTTTTCAATAAATATTAAAAAAAGAGTTGTATAATTACCAACATAATTGAAAAACAGAGAACACAAAGGCGTGTGACTACCAGATAGAGTAGTTGCATGCCTTTTTTCTTTGTCTGATTATATTCACACATAAAGACCTGAATCAAAGTGATGGTGATACAGGAATTTATATTACGGAAGGAATATCAGTCAAGGAGTTACGGCGCGGGTAATAAATGTTTATCTGTATTTCAGTTGTCTGATGAAATCTGATCACCTTCATTGGGCTTCCATATAAAAAAGGGAGGAAAAAGATATGGCAGTAGAACAGATAACGAACTTAATAAGTGAGCAGACATTTGGAATATGGTTCCTTATAGGTGCCGCATTGGTATTCTGGATGCAGGCAGGATTTGCAATGGTAGAAACAGGCTTTACAAGAGCTAAAAACGCAGGTAATATTATTATGAAGAACCTTATGGACTTCTGTATTGGTACAGTAGTGTTCATATTCATAGGATTTAGTTTATTACTCGGTGAAGATTTATTTGGTTTCATTGGAAAGCCTGGATTTGATATATTTACAGCTTATGATAATTTTGATTTTTCAAGTTTTGTATTTAACTTAGTATTCTGTGCAACAACAGCAACTATTGTATCAGGAGCTATGGCAGAGAGAACAAAGTTCCTTTCATATTGTGTATACTCTGGAGTTATATCAGCACTTGTATATCCAATCGAAGCACACTGGATATGGGGCGGCGGTTGGTTAGCACAGTTAGGCTTCCATGATTTCGCAGGTTCATGTTGTATACATATGGTAGGTGGTATCTCAGCTATCATAGGAGCTAAAATACTTGGACCACGTATCGGTAAGTTTGTTAAGGATGAGAAGGGTAAGGTAGTAAAGGTAAATGCGTTTCCCGGACACAGCATCCCTCTTGGAGCGCTCGGTGTATTCATATTATGGTTCGGCTGGTATGGCTTCAACGGCGCTGCTTGTACTACAATCGAAGATCTTGGATCAGTATTCCTCACAACAACAATAGCACCAGCGGTAGCAACAGTAACATGTATGATATTTACATGGATTAAGTATAAAAAGCCAGATGTTTCAATGTGTCTTAATGCATCACTTGCAGGTCTTGTTGCTATAACAGCTTCTTGTGATGTAACTGATGCAGCAGGAGCATTTGTGATTGGTATTGTAGCAGGACTTCTTGTAGTATTTGGTGTATGGCTTCTTGATTATAAGTTACATATAGATGACCCGGTTGGTGCCGTAGCAGTTCATATGATGAATGGTATCTGGGGAACAATAGCAGTTGGTCTTTTTGCAACAAGCAAGGCTCCAGGATATGCAATTGCTATGGAAAGTGGTGCAATCAAGGCAGAAGGCTTATTCTATGGTGGTGGTTTCACACAGTTAGGACTTCAGTTATTAGGCTTTGCAGCAGTAGCAGCATGGGCAGTAATATGTATGACAATAGTATTCCTTGCTATTAAGGCAACTGTCGGACTTAGAGCTTCTAAGGAAGAAGAAATCAAGGGACTTGATATATGTGAGCATGGTCTTACAAGTGCATATGCAGGTTTTGAATTCGGTGCAGCAGGAATGCCAGATATAGATATAACATATGATGATGTTGTATCAGTTGGTTCAGAATCAGTTGAAAATGCAGTTCCAGCCATGGTTAAGACATCTTCTGATATACCAGATGACAAGAAGATTACTAAGGTTGAAATTCTTATGAAGCAGGAAAGATTTGAAGCTTTAAAGAAGGCTATGAACGATATCGGCGTAACTGGTATGACTGTTACACAGGTTCTTGGATGTGGCGCACAGAAGGGCGCACCTGAATACTACAGAGGTGTTCAGATGGAAATGCAGCTTCTTCCTAAGGTTCAGGTTGAAATGGTTATCTCTAAGGTTCCAGTTATGGATGTTATCAATGCAGCCAGAAAGGTTCTTTACACAGGTCATATCGGTGATGGTAAGATATTCGTATATGATGTTGAAAATGTTGTAAAGGTTCGTACAGGTGAAACTGGTTTTGATGCTTTACAGGGCGAAGATGATTAAAATATTGGATTAGAATTTATAAGGTGTGGATGTCAGATAATGATTTGGCATCCACACCTTTTTTGTGGTTGGTTGGTGGACTTCAATTTTTTATAATTTTTGTATGTTTTTAACTATATTATTGGTGAACAGATGATATAAGATACGGAATTATGGCACCAAATGAAATGTTTAAAATTATTCATTCACATTAAATAGAAGAATATTGAGGAAAAAGCTATTCTTGAAATATTGTATTGATAACTATTGCTGATTATAATATATTTTAAATGATATGAGGTTGATGATTTCACAATTTCATTTAGAAAAATTTAAAACCTTAAGGCTTTTCATTTCGTCTAATTAAGTGAAAAGAAAAAATAACCAATGTAATCAAAGAAAAAGGAGAATAAAAAAATGGAAGAAATATTGTTTGGCATATTTGTATTTGCTTTGGCACAAGTAATGGGAGTATGTCTTTTGTCGATACCATTTGCAATATACGGGATGGTAAAGCGAAAGCAGGCGGACAAGCATAAGGAGGGAGCATTTCCATATATGAAGTATTATTCAATTGAGGAAGCACGTAAGTATGCACCTTATGTTGCAGTGTCTCTTGCTATGAAATTGGGTATACTGGAGAGATGTATCAGTGTAGTTTCAGCTCTGATTTTATTTAGTGATTATGATGGAGCATTCGAATCAATACTTGCAATAATAGTAGCGGCCATTATACTGCGTATTGTTAATAAGTTTAAGAAAAAGAAGGAACTGCCATTAAAGGAGCGCTTTGGCGATGAATTCAAGTTAATGAAAAAGAAAATGTATATGATGGGAATTGGAGAATGGCTATGGATGATTCCATTGGCACTTACAGGTATTGGTCTGATAGCTATTGTGATTATGTTTCCTGTTATACAGAGTGCTGTAGAGAGCGATGAAGAAAGAAAACGAAGATATATGGATGAAGCAATGGATGATTATTGGTATGATAAATGATATAATAGATAGTATGTTGAATAATAAATAATTAACTATAAATGAGCAAATTCGCTGAGTTTTTTTCCTATCCCAGATGAATAAATCCTCCATTTTTAAAAGTGCCAATGGTATGTATGAAAGCCATTTACGGCAAAGGTGTTGATTTTTTCAAAATTCAGCCATAGTCAGACATAATAATTAGGGAGGCGGTGGTGTATACATCATAAGATGCACTTGAAGTTTAATTGAGATAGTTCTTAGACTTTTCTTTAATAACCCAGCTATCCACAGACACGGATGTCTGTGGAAGTGAGATATGGGACAGGACGTCCCGTATCGAACGGTAGCGGCAACTGCCGCCACATATATGAAAAGTCTTAGAAATATTCAATTAAAGCTTCTGGCATCGTTGATGTACGCGCCGCCGCTTCCCTTTTTATTATGTCGTCCGTCTATTAAAAACTCACACCAGCAATCCCACTAATTATTAACTCCATGATGCACATCCTCCGTAGAAGGTGTGAGTGGCAGGAATGTATATCCATTTGCAAGACCCCACTGAATAATACGTTCAACAGCATTAACACTGAAGTTCTTAATATCATGCTGTAAAACCACCGATACATTGTGGCTCTTCATTCCATTTATAACATTCTGATAAACTGCATCTGTGCTTGTAGTTTCACCGGCATCACCGCTTGAAACATTCCAGTCAAAGTACTTATAGCCCTGGTCAGTAACATCTTTTGTAAGCTCGCTCATAATACCGCTGCAGTACTTCTTGCTGACAGTATTAGAACTTCCGCCAGGAAATCTTATAAGCTTAGGGCGCTCACCAGTCTGTGCATAGATAATGTCAGACATTTCATTTAAGTCTTCAAAATATGCGCTTGTGCTTGAATATATCTTCTGATAGTCGTGTGAAGCGCTGTGGATAGCTACTGTATGACCAGCGGCGGCTTCCTTGGCTATCATATCCTGATAACCGCTGTTTACATTCGTTACAAAAAATGTAACCTTTACATTATATTTATCAAGGATATCTAATAACTGCTGTGTAAATGCACCAGGACCATCATCAAAGGTCAGGTAGACAACCTTGCTGCCAGAATTAGATGTACTTGCCTGCTTGACGGCCTCAACATTAACAGTTCGTTCAATAGATGATTCATTGCCAAACTTATCGGTTGCAGCATAAGTCAATGTGTATGTTCCAGCATGATAAGTTGATAAATCTCCGGAAACGGTAATGCTTTCAGAAATGTCATTGCCGTAAGAGTCGGTAGCAGTACAGCCAGGGTCATCAAACTTGGTTCCAGCTTTGATAGTAATTTCAGCATCACCATTAAGTGTGAGTTCTGGTGCAATTCCGTTATTGTATTCTATTACACGCTGTACAGATGTTTTATTACCAGAGGAATCACTTACAGTATAAGTTATAACATTATCAGATTCCGTTTTAGTAACTTTACTTGTAATATCACCATCATAGTTGTCAGTAGCGGTAAAACCTTCTTCCTGATAGGTTTCGCCGGTTTTAGGGTAGTAGCCAGGTACTTCGTCTAGCTCGATGACAGGTGCCTGTGTATCAACTACTTTAACATCTCTTGTTTTTTTGGCTGAAAATATGCCTTTTTTTGCCTTATAATGAATGTGGTAAGTACCAAGCTTTGAAGTATCCACACTGCCGCTTATATCAACGGTCAGAGGTATATTTCTTGAGGCAAACATATTATAGGAGGCAACGGCTCCATCTTCATTATATGTTTCACCATATTCAATCGTTTCCTTTGCTTTACCGTTCAGACTGATATCGATATTAAAAAGTGAAAGAAACAATATAATAAGGAAGAGTAATGCAACAACTATGCCAGTAACAGTTATTACAAGTTTCTTATTCTTTTCAAAGAATTCTTTAGTAATCATAGGTCTAATCTCCTAACTTATTATTGTAGCTAAAGTATTATATTACTTTTTTTGAAAAAAATTAATACTTAAACGAAAAAAATCTTAAAAATTCTTAAGAAAAATATTCCAGAGATAAAATGCTATAAAATGTATCATCAGGAAAACTAGGATGAATGTGTTAATAATGTAACAATATTGGGTTAAAATGCATTAATTAAACAAATGGTAAATGATAAATCTGAACTTTAAAATAAAATATAAATCTTTTATGAAAAAAATATCATTTATTTGATAAATTACAAAATTACATACAATAGATTTGACATAATGACTTTACTTTTTTGTCGAATAATACTAAAATATTGATAAGAGAGATTATTATCTCATATTTCGATTAGGAGGTATATATAACAATGGCTAGAGAAAAACAGTCAATGGATGGTAATACAGCCGCTGCTCACGTTGCGTATGCGTTTACAGAAGTAGCAGGTATCTATCCAATCACACCTTCCAGCCCAATGGCAGACGTTGTTGACCAGTGGTCAGCAGCTGGAAGAAAGAATATTTTTGGTAATACAGTAAAGGTAACAGAGATGCAGTCTGAAGCAGGTGCTGCTGGTACAGTGCATGGTTCACTTGCAGCCGGTGCCCTTACAACAACATTCACAGCTTCACAGGGTCTTTTACTTATGATTCCTAATATGTATAAGATTGCTGCTGAACAGCTCCCTTGTGTATTTGATGTATCAGCTCGTACAGTTGCTACACAGTCACTTAACATTTTCGGTGACCATAGTGATGTTTATGCATGTCGTCAGACAGGTTTCGCTATGCTTGCTGAAACAAACCCACAGGAAGTTATGGACTTAAGCCCAGTTGCACATCTTGCAGCTCTTGATGGCAAGGTTCCATTCATCAACTTCTTTGATGGTTTCCGTACATCTCACGAGATCCAGAAGATTGAAAAGTGGGACTATGAAGACCTTAAGGAAATGTGCCCAATGGACAAGGTTGAGGAATTCCGTGCTCATGCACTTAATCCTAACAAGCCAGCTATGCGTGGTTCTCATGAGAATGGAGATGTATTCTTCCAGCATCGTGAAGCATGTAACACAGTATATGATGAACTTCCAGAAGTAGTAGAGAAGTACATGAAGAAAGTAAACGAGAAGCTCGGTACTAACTATGACTTATTCAACTACTATGGTGCTCCAGATGCTGACAGAGTTATCGTAGCTATGGGTTCTATCAATGACGTTGCAGAAGAAGTTATTGATTACTTAACAGCTAAGGGTGAGAAGGTTGGTCTTATTAAGGTAAGACTTTATCGTCCATGGTCATCTAAGGCAATCTTAAAGGTTCTTCCTAAGACAGCTAAGAAGATTGCTGTTCTTGACAGAACTAAGGAACCAGGCTCACTTGGTGAACCACTTTACCTTGATGTTGCTACAACACTTCGTGAAGCAGGTCTTAACGATATCACATTAGTAGGTGGTCGTTATGGTTTAGGTTCAAAGGATACTCCTCCTTCATCAGTATTCGCTGTATACAAGGAATTAGAGAAGGATGAGCCAAAGCACAGATTCACAATTGGTATTGTTGATGATGTTACTAACCTTTCACTTCCAGAGGTTAAGCCAGCTCCTATTACATCAGCTCCTGGTACAGTAGAATGTAAGTTCTGGGGTCTTGGTGGTGATGGTACAGTTGGTGCTAACAAGAACTCTACAAAGATTATCGGTGACCACACAGATAAGTTTATTCAGGCATATTTCCAGTATGACTCAAAGAAGACTGGTGGTATCACAATCAGCCATTTAAGATTTGGTGATAACCCAATCAGAAGTCCATACTACATCAATCAGGCTGACTTCGTAGCATGTCATAATCCTTCATATGTTGTTAAGGGTTATAAGATGGTTCAGGATGTTAAGCCAGGCGGAATTTTCATGATTAACTGCCAGTGGTCTGATGAAGAACTTAACCAGCATATGCCAGCAGAAGCAAAGCAGTATATCGCTAAGAATAATATCCAGCTTTACACAATCAACGCTATTGATAAAGCTATTGAAATCGGTATGGGTAAGAGAACTAACACAATCTTACAGTCAGCATTCTTTAAGCTTGCTAACGTAATGCCTATCGATGAAGCTGTTGAATATATGAAGGCAGCAGCTAAGAAGTCATACAGCAAGAAGGGTGATGCAGTAGTTGAGATGAACTACAAGGCTATCGATGCTGGTGTTGATGCAGTACATAAGGTAGAAGTACCAGCAGACTGGGCAACAGCAGTTGATGATAATAAGCCAGTTGAGAGAACAGGTCGTCCTGCTACAGTTAAGATGGTTAATGAACTTCTTGACCCTATCGGCAAGATGGATGGTGACAGCCTTCCAGTATCAGCATTCAAGGATATCGCTGATGGTCAGTTTGAAACAGGCGCTTCAGCATACGAGAAGAGAGGAACAGCCGTTATGGTTCCTGAGTGGGATCCAGCAAGCTGTGTTCAGTGTAACAGCTGTGCATTCGTATGCTCACATGCAACTATCAGACCATTCATCCTTAATGCAGATGAACAGGCAGCAGCTCCATCACAGATTAAGCTTGCTGATTCTAAGCATGCAACAGATACAACAATGAAGTACACAATGTCAGTATCTCCATTAGATTGTATGGGATGTGGCGAATGTGTAACAGTATGTCCTAAGGCTGGAGAAGCTCTTAAGATGGTTCCACAGGAATCACAGGCAGCAGAGCAGCCAGTATTCGATTATCTTGTTGCTAACGTAGGTAAGAAGGATATTAAGCCAGCATTAGTTAATACACCAATCGGTTCTCAGTATAACCAGCCACTCCTTGAATTCTCAGGAAGCTGTGCAGGTTGTGCAGAAACATCTTATGCTAGATTAATTACTCAGTTATTTGGTGAGCAGATGTATATTTCAAACGCAACAGGTTGTTCTTCAATCTGGGGTGGTCCAGCAGCTACATCACCATATACAGTAAATAAGGATACATTAAAGGGACCAGCTTGGTCTAACTCATTATTCGAGGATAATGCAGAACATGGTTTTGGTATGTATCTTGGACAGAAGGTTCTTCGTGACCAGGCTATCGCTAAGATAGAAGAAATGGCTGCATCTGAGAAGGCTTCAGAAAGCTTTAAGGCAGCAGCAGCTAAGTACCTTGAAACAAAGAATGATACTAAGGCTAATACACCAGCTACAGAAGCTCTTATCGCAGAACTTGAAAAGGCAGCAGCAGATGGATGCCCAACAGCTCCAGAAGTACTTGCTAAGAAGAACTACCTTGCTAAGAAGTCTGTATGGATCTTCGGTGGTGATGGTTGGGCTTACGATATCGGTTTCGGTGGTCTTGACCATGTACTTGCTTCAGGCGAGAACGTAAATGTTATGGTATTCGATACAGAAATGTATTCTAATACAGGTGGACAGGCTTCTAAGGCTTCTAACATCGGTGAAGTTTGCCAGTTCGCTGCAGCTGGTAAGGAAATCGGCAAGAAGTCACTTGCTGAAATCGCTATGAGCTATGGCTATGTATATGTAGCACAGATTGCTCTTGGTGCTAACCCAGCTCAGGCATTAAAGGCTATCGAAGAAGCTGAAAACTACAATGGACCATCATTAATCATTGGTTATGCTCCTTGCGAACTTCACGGTATCGCTAAGGGTGGTATGAACCACTGCCAGGATGAAATGAAGAAGGCTGTTAAGGCTGGATACTGGAACCTCTTCTCATTCAACCCAGCATTAAAGGCTGAAGGAAAGAATCCATTTACATTAACATCTAAGGCCGGCGATGGCTCATATCAGGATTTCCTTAACAATGAAGCACGTTATACACGTCTTGTTAAGCCATTCCCTGAAAGAGCAGAAAGACTCTTCGCTAAGTCAGAAGAAGTTGCTAATGAGAGATTCGAGCACTTACAGAGACTTGTTGAATTATACAAGTAATTGACTTATATAGCTGATATCAGAAGCACCCGGGAATAAGCGCAGGCTTATAAGTTTCTGAGTCAGATGTGATAAACACCCCGTCATATATCCAGTTTGGGTATGTGGCGGGGTGTTTTTTATTTATGTTGGTGGTTCACAAGACATATATATTTGTGTATAATATAAATGATACCAGGGGCAAAAGGTCTAAACCCACATGAGCCTGCTCATAGGTGGGTGAATGACCTTGTGACCCGCCCCAATATGAGCATAAAAGTGGGATGATAATCCCGCGATATGCGAATATTGGTAGAATTGTTGGAGTGCGTAGCACGGAACAATTCGTAGGTATCATACATAGTTGGGGGTGACCCCAATATCATATAAGTAAGAAAAACGTGAGTTAAACCTCTGAATATACGAAATGGGGTGATTTATATGGGAAAGAGTACAATTAAGAATAAGAGAGCTGAGATTATGGTTATAGTCATAAGTGCAGTTCTTGTAGCAGTTATTTTTACAATGCTTATTAGATTTAATAAGAATAAAGAATTTGTATATAATAAGCATCTTGATGAAACAGTTATAAGTATCGATGATGAAAATATCACTCTGAAAGAATTTTCTTATTATGTATACATAGTAGAAAAACAGGTAAATGATATGGCGATAAAGTATAATCCAGATGATACTAATGAATTTTGGAATACATATTTTAAAAATTCTCTTGACAGTGTGTTCACAAGGGATTATGCTAAACAACTGGCGAAAGATTTATGTGAGTATGATTATATAATGGAAAAAGAAACCGCTGTGCATAATCTGTATGTTACTGAAAGCGAGAAGGACTCATTAAGGACTGAAGCAAAGGATACATATAATGATTTCACACAGAAGGCAAAGGATAATACACAGCTTAGTGAAGATGATATATTTAATATATTGTGCCGTAGAAAGCTTGCAGAGAAGTATGCTATAAGGGCGGCAACACAGGTAAAAGCCGATGGTTTTGAGGGTGACAGTTCATCTCTGCTTGATTATGATGGAGATTATTATAAAGAAATAATCAAAGCGAAGTACAATATCACAGAGAATGAAAAACTGTTAGATAAAATAACTATGGGCAGGATTACGGTCAACTAATACAGGCAGAAAAGCATTTCCAGATGCATAATCAGATACATGTATAATAAAGCCTTTAAAAGCTAGCAATATTATTATAGAATACGTGTGCTATATGGCACAGAAAGAGGGTTCTGATGACAAAGGATATGACAAAAGGGTCGCCTTTTAAGCTTATTCTTGGATTTGCATTTCCTATGCTTCTGGGTATGCTTTTCCAGCAGTTTTATAATCTGGTTGATACTATGATTGTTGGTAAGACACTTGGTGTATCAGCTCTGGCAGGTGTCGGGGCAACAAGTTCAATTAACTTTATGATAATCGGTTTCTGTATGGGTATATGTAACGGGTTTGCAATTCCCGTTGCGCAGCAGTTCGGTGCAGGAAAGTACAGCGAATTAAGAAAATATGTGTTTAACGGTTATATATGTAGTGCAGTGTTTGCAGTAGTTATGACGGCACTTTCAGTAGTGTTTTGTGCGCCTATATTAAGACTTCTCAACACACCAGATGATATATTTATGCACGCATACAATTATATAGTCATAATATTTGCAGGAATACCAACAGTATTTTTGTATAATATAGTATCAGGAATAATCCGTTCACTTGGTGACAGCAAGACTCCGGTATATTTCCTTGTGTTATCGTCAGTTATTAATATAGTACTTGACTTTATCCTTATCATATATGCAAAGATGGGGGTGGCTGGTGCCGGAATTGCCACAGTTATATCACAGCTTGTATCCGGAGTTGGCTGTACTATATATATGTATAAGAAGTTCGACATTTTAAAGGCGAACAGACAGGAAAATGTTGTAAGAAAAAGATATGTTGTCAATCTGTGTTATATAGGTGTGCCTATGGGATTACAGTATTCCATAACAGCTATCGGAAGTACTATACTTCAGTCTGCTGTAAATGGACTTGGTTCTTCATATGTTGCGGCTATGACAGCAGGTTCTAAGATGTTCAACTTTACATGCTGTCCGTTTGATGCACTCGGTTCGACTATGGCTACTTATGGTGGTCAGAATGTCGGCGCGGGTAAGATAGACAGGCTTGGCAAGGGTATCAGGGCTGCTATGATAATAGGTGCAGTATATAGTGTCGTGGCACTTGTAGTCCTATTCTTTACAACAGATTATATTGCACTTCTTTTCGTGGATGCGGCAGAAGTAGAGATTATACGTCTTACAAGAAGATTCATACTTGCATCGGCATTATTCTATATACCTCTTACAGGTGTCAATGTATACAGATTTTGTATACAAGGTATGGGATATTCAGTATTTGCGATACTTGCCGGTGTATTTGAAATGCTTGCAAGAACACTTGTTGCAATATTCCTTATACCAGTTATAGGCTTTAATGGCGCATGTCTTGCCAATCCGGCAGCGTGGATAGCGGCTGATATATTCCTTATTCCGGCGTTTATACATTGTTGTAATAAGCTTAAGGTAAGACATGGGATGAAAGAGGTAAAGGCAGCGAAGCAATAAAAAGCCTTAACCGTTATAGTTAAAAAGATTAACGTATAACTCTGACGGTAAAATATATCATAACGTAGCAAGAAGGGTTAATTTACATGAATAATTAAGCAATATGTTTTTTATAGTATGGACAAAATTATGCAAAATTTTAAGTTTGCTTATTTATCCATGATTAAATAATTAATATAGAAACAACATATTTAATATAGGGTATTTATAAAAAGAAAAGGAGATTATGGAGATGAGTGAGGTTAAGAGTATAGACGTAGAAGAAAATCAGTTTGCATACAGATATGATACACAGCTTCTTATTGATAAGAGGGATAAAGACCTTGATGAGGATGAGATAGCTGACTACATAACAAACAACATAGAGGGTAATTGTCTTATCGCAGTTGGTGATGAGGATATGATTAAGATACATTTTCACACTAACAGACCTTGGGATGTATTAAAGTACTGCAATACAGTTGGTGAGATATATGATATAGTTGTCGAGGATATGATTCGCCAGTCGGCTGGACTTCAGGGATAATTAAGTTATTCAATATATGATTATAAAAAATAATATGAAGTTATAAAATAACAAATTTAAAATGTTGCATAATTATATCCGATTTATAAAGATATATTTTTGTAATCTATTAGAATGTATCTGTATGACAAATAAAAAGAGTTAGTTCTTATCTTTGTCTAAGATATATTTAAATAAAAATACATTTTAGTAATGCAGATAAAATTATTCAATACAGGAATAAAATCACGCTAATAAGGCATCTTAATGTTATAGTTATTGTTTCAGTGCTGATTGGAATATTAAATATAGCGTTGTGCAGTAATTAATTATCTTGTTAAGATGGATTGAGAGGATGCCTATAATGAGTGATTTTAGCTGTGATGTTAAAGAAAATATTAAAAGGTTGGAAACTAGTCTTAACGTGGAACGTAATTTTGATATACTTCAGAGAGAAGTGGTGATTGCGGGGCGTAGGGCTGGTTTTTTCTTTATAGATGGTTTCGTGCAGGAGGATACAGTAGAAAAGCTTATACAGTTTTTTTATTCTTTGAAAGAATCGGACATGCAGAGCCTTGATACATTTTTGGAAAAAGGAATGCCTTACACGGAGGTGTCAAGAAGCAGTAATATTGATAATGTTATCACGCAGTTCTTGTCGGGAGTATCTATTATGACGATAGACGGTTTCGATGAGTGTCTGTTAATAGATTGCAGAACATATCCGATGCGTTCAGTATCAGAGCCGTGGAAAGACAGGGTGTTAAGAGGTTCAAGGGATGGCTTTGTGGAAACGCTTGTATCCAATGCAGCATTGTTAAGAAGAAGAATACGCGACCCAAGATTTTCGATGGAATTATATGGCATTGGAAGACGTTCACGTTCAGATGTTGCGATATGTTATATATCTGACTCCGTTGACCAGAGTATTCTTGACAGGATGAGAAGTCTTATACAGTCGATAGATGTGGATGCGCTAACTATGAATATAGAAAGTCTTGCGGAGTGTATGTTTACACATAAATGGATTAACCCATTTCCAAAGTTTAAATACTCGGAACGCCCTGATACTGCGACAGCAGCCATACTTGACGGGAATATTGTAATTATGGTCGACAATTCTCCCGCGGTTATGATAATTCCGGCATCTATCTTTGATATTATAGAGGAGGCGGATGATTTTAACTTTTCGCCTATGATTGGCTCATATCTTAGAATTACGAGATTTTTCTTCTCTATAGTGACGTGGATATTAACTCCGTTGTGGCTGCTTCTTGTAAATAATCCTGAATGGGTTCCAGAATTTATGAAATTCATTCTTATAACAGATGATATAACCGTTCCGGTACTTTTGCAGCTTCTTATACTTGAGCTTGCAGTTGATGGTCTTAAGCTTGCGGCAGTCAACACACCTACTATGTTATCCACTCCTTTGAGTATTGTAGCAGGTATTGTTGTCGGTGAATATGCAGTGAGCTCAGGCTGGTTTAATCCGGAGTCACTTCTTTATATGGCGGTTGTAACAGTAGGAACTTACGGACAGACAAACTTTGAGATGGGTTACGCATTTAAGTTTTTAAGAGTTCTTACGCTCATACTTACACAGATATTTAATCTTGGCGGATTTATTGCCGGAGTTGTAATCTCAGTGCTTATGATAGCATTTAACAGGACGATAACCGGAAAGAGTTATATATATCCGCTTATTCCATGGGATGGGAAAATGCTTAAGAGGAAGGTGTTCAGGGTGAGGCTGCCGCATAGTTATAAGTAGAATAGTGTATAATTGGTGTTGCAATTTTTGACAAAATTTATATAATGAATATTGATAAAAGCTATGTATGATTTATTTAAAAGAATTGCCGTTTAATCGTATTTTATATTAGGATATTTTATTGTTTGGAATTAAATGAAATGTAGAATGTGAAATGTTTGACTGAATAAGATTTTAAGGTGATTAAGAGTTAGATATATTGTGAGGCGTTTGTCGTTATATAATTTTAGGTTTGTGTTTTTATTTATGAGTTGACATTTATTATTGGATGTAATACTATAATAATGTTATTACCATTCAAAATAACATAAGCGGGTTAAAATAAATTTTTAAACTAAATGATTACAGTTGCGTATGGCAACTAAACTAAGAAGTCTGAAAAGTAACATTTTTGGATTTCTTTTTTTTACCCATAAACAAATAAGATAAATAATGTCGTTATATATGGAGAAAAATATTGAATATATGATATAAAAGGAGTATTATTATAATTAATAGATAAATAATGGTTAAGGATAAATATTGTACTATGAACAAGTGGATTTAAAATATTGTACAATCATATCCGCACTAGAAAGACATATTTTGAGCAATCTATTGAAATGTATCTTAAGCACAAACAAAATAAAAAAGAAATATAATAATACAGGAGGAAAGAAATTATGTATAACTATAACATTGGATTAGACATAGGAACTGGTTCTGTCGGCTGGTGTTTAACAGATGAGAATGGGCATTTGCTAAAAGTGAATAGGAAAGGTAATAATGGCAAAACATATAGAAATAGTGCTTGGGGAGTGAGATTGTTTGAGTCAGCAGATACAGCGGCTGATTGCAGGATAAAAAGAAGTACAAGAAGGCGTTATAACAGAAGACGAACGAGAATTATAGAGTTGAGAAAGATAATGTCAGATATGATAATGCCGATTGACCCTAATTTTTATGCAAGATTAGATGAAGCATTTTTGTGGAATGAGGATAAGAGCGATAAAGCAAAAGCACCATTTTTATTATTTAATGATAATGGATATGATGATGTTAAATATTACACAGATTATCCAACAATATATCATTTGAGGAAACATTTGCTTGAAACGGAAGGAAGGGCTGATGCAAGATTAATATATCTGGCATTACACCATATGATGAAGTATAGAGGACACTTTTTATTCGAGGGACAGTCATTTGAAGCAATAGATAATATAGAAGATACATTTATAGAATTAGAACATTTGGTAAATGTATATGTTAAGGAAAAAGAAGATACAGATAACAACTCCAAGAATAATGCTTTATATCAAACAATAAAAAATTATTTGGCAGATAATAAAGTTAAAAATAAAGATAAAAAAGAAGATATAACAGATACATTTATCAAAGCAGGTTATGATAATAAATATTCAAAAGAACTTGCAGCGGCAGTTCTTGGTTATGAATTTAATGTAGGGATTATTGTTAATGATAACAATTTAACAGATGAAAATGGTAAGGCGTTAAAAGCTAAATTTGCAGATGCCAAATATGAGGAGCAGGAAGAAAAGTTAAGTGATACACTTGGAGAGAAATATTATATAGTTGAAACGCTGAAAAAGATATATTCGTGGAAGGTGCTTCACAGCATATTAGGTGATAGTAAGTATCTTTCATATGCTATGGTAGATAAATATAAAAAACACGGAGAACAGCTTACAGCATTAAAAGATTTGTTCCATAAGTATACAAGTCAGAATGAATATAATGACTTTTTTCATCACGAAAAAGATGAGGATGGTAAATATATAGTCAATTATGTCAATTACATAAAAGGAATAAAAAGGCTGAGTAATGAAACAAACAAGAAATACAACACAAAACAACAGCTTTATGAAAGCATAAAGGAAAAATTAGGTGAGAGGGCGGCAGATGATGAAGTTTATAAGAAGATTTTGGTAGAAATGGAACAGGAAACATTTCTTGAAAAGATAAATAATGTTGATAATTCAGCAATACCATATCAGTTAAATTTAATGGAAATGGATAAGATATTGACACAGCAGGGAGTATACTACAAAGAATTAAGGGGCAATAAAGAACTTTTACTTAAAATGCTGTCTTCAAAAATTCCTTATTATGTAGGACCGCTTAATAATAATAGCAATGGAAATCGTAATTTTGCGTGGATGACGAAAAAAGCGGGGAAAGAAAATGAAAAGGTGTATCCTTGGAATGTTAAAGATGTTGTGGATATAGATGTTACAGCAGAAGATTTTATTACGAGGATGACTAATTATTGTACATATCTTCCTGATGAAAAAGTGCTTCCAAAGGAGTCATTGTTGTATCAGAAATATATGTTATTAGAGGAGTTATCGCAGATAAGAATAGATGGCAAGAAGCTTAGTAAAGAAGACAGAAAAGTAATAATAAATGATTTATTTATTGGTAAGGGAAGGATTAAGGTAAGCGATAAAGATTTTAAAGAGTATCTTAATAAAATTAATTATGTTAAGATTAATGACAAAGGATATGATGTTACAGGATATCAGAGCGATGATGGATTTGCCTGTGCGCTAAGCAGTTATAATAAGTTCAGACGTATATTAGGATATGTAGATGAACGAAATGAAAAGATGATAGAAGATATAATATACTGGCTTACTGTGTTTGATGATAAAGATATAGTTAAAAGAAAGATAAATAAGCAGTATGCAGACAGGCTTAATGATGAACAGTTAAAGAAGATATTAAAGTTAAAATTCAAGGGATGGGGGCGTTATTCTGCTAAGCTTTTAAATGGCATAAAAGGTGATATGGGAACAACTATTATCGAAATGCTTGAAGATGCTGACGAACGATTTGAATATTGCGATTATTGTCCTAATTTTATGCAGATTATTAATAAAGATGAGAAGATAAAGCAGATAATAGATGATAACCGACCTAGATATGATGGAACAAAAGATTTATTAGATGTTATACAGGATATGCATACATCACCAGCCAATAAGCGTGGTATATGGCAGACAATGAAGGTGATTGAAGAGATAATTGAATATATGGGCGAAAAACCACAGCAGATATATATTGAATTTGCAAGGGAAGATGACCCTAAGGCTAAGAATAAAAGAACTGATTCAAGAAAAAGAGCTATTGATAAGGCACTTAAGAAATTAAAAGAGGATGTGGTTGATGAGTATAATGAAAATGTATATAAGGAATTAAAACAATATGAGAAGCGTTTAGATGAAGAAAAGGTGTATCTTTACTTTATGCAGAATGGAAAGGATCTTTATTTTCCGGATAAAGAGTTAAATCTTGATGAACTAGAAAAACTGGAGATAGATCATATAATTCCATACTCATTATCTGATGATGATAGTCTGGATAACAAGGCATTAGTGTTAAAGGGTAACAATCAGAACAAAGGTAATAAGATAGTAAAAGAAGCATTTCCTCAATTGTTTTCAAATAGTGGTACAGTAAATTATTGGAAGAACCTGAAAAAAGCTGGGTTAATATCAGAGAAGAAATTTAATAATCTTCAGAAAAATAATGTTGATGACATACTGACGAAAGGCTTCATTAACAGACAGCTTGTAGAAACAAGACAGATTGTAAAGTCTGTAGCTAATCTTATACTTGATTATTATAATGAACAGATTGATGTAATAGAAGTAAAGTCTAGTCTAAGTACAAGCGTCAGGAAAATGCTTACATATGAGAAAAAAGATAATAATGGATTCTGGGAAGAAAATAAGGATAATTGTATGTTCTATAAAAATAGGGATATGAATGATTATCATCACGCACACGATGCGTATCTTGCCAATATTATAGGTATGTATATACAGAAGAATTATCCACATTTGCAGAAGGAACTTAATTATTCACAGTATAGAAGAGTATGGCGTAAATATTATGAAAATACAAAGAACAATAATGGAGTAAACTGGTTTGCAACGCTTGGTAAATTCAGCAGTAACAATGAGGAAGCAGACTGGTATGGTCAAGATATTATAGCCTATATGAGAAAAATATTCTGTTATAGAGATGTTCTTATATCTAAAAAGGTAGAAGAAAATACGGGAGCATTTTATAGTGAAACTAAATATCCAAGAGAGGATAAAGCAGGCAGCAAGCTTGTGCCTCTGAAACAGGGCGATAATATGCGTGGTGCCAATAATCTTAAAGAACTTGATACAAGAAAGTACGGAGGATATAAAGGTGGTGAAAAAGCTTATTTTGTACTTGTAAGATATTGTACCGAAAAGGCACTAAAGAAGAAAGTTAAAAAAGAGTATCATATGGAATTCGTTGAAATACCTGTATATATTGCAAGAGGTATTAAAAATAAGAATATTAATCTTTATGATTATGTGTGTGACACTCTAAATGAAGCTAATAAAAATAGTGTTGCAGATGTTGAAATATTACGAAATAAAGTTCCTAAATATCAGATGATAATAGGAGAAAATGGAGAGGAATATTATCTTGTTAGTGCAACAGAGGTGATTAATTCAAAACAATTTGTGCTTGGCGGATCTAATCAGCAATATAACAGGCTTTTGAATTATATTAAATATGGTAAAAATGATAAATGGCAGTATATTCAGACAGAGTTATTAGATGAGCAGTTGATAGGACTATATAATTTGCTTATAGCTAAAATTAAAGATGAATACAAAGGCTTTTCTAAAGAAGCGGTTAGGATACAGGAAAATAATTCATTCGATAAACTTGATGTAAAGGATAAGAAAGAATTTATAGCAGAGATGATTAAGCTTGTTCAGCCAGACTCCGACTATCCATATTTAGGAAAGTATGCAACAGGATTGTCCAATAGAATGGGTCGAAAGACTGGAGAAAAAGTTGGTAAAAAGATTACGCTTGTAGATAAGTCAGTTACGGGTTTATACGAGAGGAGAACAACATTTGAGCTGGAGGACGATAGTAGTACAAAGTCACGCTAAGTTAAGCTATAAGAATGGGTATATGATAGCGCGGGGCGAAGACGTTAAGATGGTACACCTGAGTGAAATTAATACAGTTATAATTGATTCTACTCAGGTGTCAATGACATCTTATCTATTATGTGAGTTTGTCAAAAGAAAGATAAAAGTAATATTTTGCGATGAGAAAAGAAATCCATGTAGTGAGTTAATGCCATATTATGGAACATATAATTCCAGCAAGAAAATTCGTAAGCAAATGCAGTGGGATATGGAGTATGCCAAGGAAATATGGACATATATTGTGAAACAGAAAATATTAAATCAGGCAGAAATGCTTTCTAAATATGGATTTGAAACTAATATTAAATTAATGCAGTATGCAGAAGAAATAGAGCTATTTGATATGACAAACAGGGAAGCACACGCAGCTAAAGTATATTTTAATAGTCTGTTTGGCAAAGAATTTTCAAGAGATGATGTTAATTCAATTAATGCAGCATTAAATTATGGCTATGGAATTCTGTTATCAAATTTTAACAAAGAGATAGTGTCAGACGGATATTTAACACAGTTAGGTATAAAACATACCAATGAATACAATCCTTATAATCTATCCTGTGATTTAATGGAGCCGTTCAGAGTTCTGGTGGACGAAATTGTATTTAATAACATTGATAAAACATTTGATTCTGATTATAAAATGCAGCTTGTAAATGTTCTGAATAAGCGGATTAATTATTGTGGGCGTGAGTATTATGTTACAAATGCTATTCAGATATATCTTGATAAAATGTTTGGTGCGATAGAACAGAAAGGTTTTATTACATCAATGATATATCAATTTGAATGATTAGCAGATTTATGAGAGTGATGGTGTTTTTTGATTTGCCCACAATAACAGATAAAAACAGACACGACTATAGAAAATTCCGGCAGTTTCTTGTTCAGGAAGGATTTATTATGATGCAGGAATCTGTGTATACAAAGCTTGTGCTAAACGGAACTATGGTTAATCTTATGAAGAATAAGATAAGAAAGAATAAACCACAGGAAGGCTTGGTAGAAATGCTTGTGATAACTGAAAAACAGTTTAGTGGAATTGAATATGTGTCAGGTGGTGAACAGAAAAATATTGTTGATGGAGAGGACAGGCTGATTATTATATGATAATGAAAATATTTTCGTTGGAAAATGATATAACGTTTACAGAAGAATATATTAATGTACTTCAAATTCAGGATAAAAAATTATTTACTAATGTCATAAACAGCCTTAATGATAATATCAACAATATTGATGATACTAAAGAACGTATAATTATATTAGATAATGATACTGAGATTAAGATTGAAAAAGAAGTGCTGATGATTATTGATGTATTTAATATTGATTTTAATCAAAAGAAAATACAGAGTGCTTTATATAATAAAATAGAGAAAATATATAAGCAGGAATTTGAAAGAATGTCAGAGTTCCAGACAATTTTTCAAAAATTACAACTAAATGTATTAGATGTATTCAATGAATTTCCGTTTGAATTCAATTATAAGGAAAGTATCGGGATACAAGAGTGTTTGAAATTATTAGGGCTTAAGATATCGAATAATAAAGGGAAAATAATAGATACGGTATTTTCATTGATAGATGTTGTTGAATATCTTTCGGTCGCAAAATTATTAGTATTTGTTAATCTAAAATTATATCTGAGTGATGATGAATTAAAGGAAATATACAAATATGCAATGTATAAAAAGGTTAATATACTGCTTATAGAAACAGGCGAGGAAAAAGAACCGCTTGAAAATGAAAAAATATTGTATATTGATAGTGATTATGACGAAATAGTGTTGTATAATAAATAAAAATGTTACTATTCAAAATACGGGTGTGCCGCTAGCACCTGAAAAACTCTATTTGAGGTTTTAGGAGTATGTTATTTTGAATGGTAATAAAACAGATTTGTAATCTGTTCATCTGTTGCTTCTGTTTTAGGAGTATGTTATTTTGAATGGTAATAAAACACTAGATGGTGAGCTTAAGAGCTTTCTTGAGTTTTAGGAGTATGTTATTTTGAATGGTAATAAAACATCTATTGTTTTATATAAAACATCAAAATAGTTTTAGGAGTATGTTATTTTGAATGGTAATAAAACTCAATAGGATTAGCTTTTTTATTGAGATAGGTTTTAGGAGTATGTTATTTTGAATGGTAATAAAACCCCTTTTTTATGTAATATAACTACTATTACGTTTTAGGAGTATGTTATTTTGAATGGTAATAAAACATTACCTAAGACTACTAAGATAGTTATTGAGTTTTAGGAGTATGTTATTTTGAATGGTAACAAAACCAGACTATATCACAGCCGCAGGAACTTGAGTTTTAGGAGTATGTTATTTTGAATGGTAACAAAATAAGTGCAGGAAAGATTTTGAGAGGTTTATGATTTTAGGAGTATGTTATTTTGAATGGTAATAAAACTCTTTCGACCTGACGACTAACATATGCGTGGTTTTAGGAGTATGTTATTTGAATGGTAACTAAAATAGTTTATATAATTTTTCTAATTAATTCCACATTTATTAATGGTAATTCTCTATGAATATGATACACTAATAACTATCGGATGAATGTCAGGTATAAATATGCTTATATATGGAATGATTGGGCGTATTTATATCTGGATGTATGTTAGTATTATTCTTAGTGTGAGTTATGGAGGAATTATGAGTAAGGTAATTGGAATCGATCTTGGTACAACAAATAGCTGCGTGGCAGTTATAGAAGGAGATTCGCCAACAGTTATTACGAATAGTGAGGGATACAGAACCACGCCATCGGTTGTCGCATTTACTAAGAATAAGGAGCGACTTGTGGGAGATGCTGCAAGAAGACAGGCATCGGTTAATTCGGACAGAACCATATTCTCCATAAAAAGACATATGGGAACGGATTACAGGAAAAAGATAGACGGCAAAGCATATACACCACAGGAAATATCAGCCTATATACTTATGAAGTTAAAAAAGGATGCGGAAGGCTTTCTTGGTGAAGAGGTGACGGATGCGGTTATCACTGTGCCGGCATACTTTAATGATGCGCAGAGGCAGGCAACTAAGGATGCTGGTAAGATAGCAGGGCTTAATGTCCTCAGGATTATAAATGAGCCAACAAGTGCAGCGCTTGCATATGGACTTGACAACGGCAATCCCCAGAAGGTGCTTGTGTATGACCTTGGCGGTGGAACATTTGATGTATCAGTTATTGATATAGGAGATAATGTTATAGAGGTGCTTGCAACATCTGGAGATAATCATCTTGGTGGTGATGACTTTGATGCGCGTATTGTTGATTATCTTGTTGGAAGATTTAAGGAAACAGATGGAATTAATCTTGCTAAAGACCCGGCAGCTATGCAGAGATTAAGGGAAGAGGCTGAGAAGGCTAAGAAAGAGCTTTCGTCAGCTATGAATGCGAATATTAATCTTCCATTTATTGCTGTGGCTAAGGATGGACCACATCATATGGATATGAATATTACAAGGCAGAAGTTTAACGAGCTTACAGATGACCTTGTAGATAAGACAGTCATTCCTGTTGAAAATGCGCTTCACGATGCAGGACTTAGCAAGAGTGATATAGGTATGGTGCTTCTTGTCGGCGGTTCTACAAGAATTCCGGCAGTTCAGGATAAGGTAAGACAGATTATGGGTAAAGAGCCATCAAGAAATCTTAATCCTGATGAGTGTGTAGCACTTGGTGCGGCAGTTCAGGGCGGCAAGCTTGGCAATCAGCTTAAGCCGGGTTCAGCGGCATCGGAGATTATACTTATGGATGTAACTCCGCTTTCACTTTCTATTGAAACTGTCGGAGGTATATCGAGCAGGCTTATAGAGCGTAACACAACTATTCCGACACGCCACAGTCAGATATTTACAACGGCTGGCAATTTCCAGACATCTGTTGATATCAAGGTGTTTCAGGGTGAGAGAAGATTTACAAGGGACAACAAGCTTCTTGGCAACTTCAGACTGAGTGGTATAAAGAGAGCTATGGCAGGTGTGCCACAGATTGAGGTAACATTTGATATAGATGCGAATGGTATTGTAAATGTATCAGCGAAGGACTTAGGAACTGGAAGGGAGCAGTCGATAACGATAACTTCAAGTTCTAATATGTCGGAAGAAGAGATAGAGAGAGCCAAGTGGGAAGCTGAGGTGTATGGTGCGCAGGACAAGCAGAATGAAGAGTTCTGCAACTCACGTATAGAGGCAGAAAATACACTAAGAAGGGCAGAAGGTGAGTACAGCCAGAATAAAAAGGTCTGGGATAAGCCTAAGAAAAAGGCTGTCAAGGAGGCTATGAATGTCACAAAGAGGCTTATCTTAAAGACAAAGCCAGAAAAGATGGATGCCCAGTCAGCGGCAGCGCTTGATGAAGCAAGGAATAATCTTGAAAATGTTTTGAATAATTAATAGAAATCCAGAAAAAGTTAAGTTAAGCTTTTTCTGGATTTTTGTATAAAGTGTAAGATTATGGTGAGATTATTAAAAATAATGATGACATAACTAAGGAAAGGCTATATAATAAAAATAATTATTATGCAGATTAGGAAAGGATATGCTAAAATGTTAGAATGTAGTTCTCTTTTTGAGTCTTCAAAAAAATATCAAAAAAAATATCCTAAACAATATCCTAAGTTAGAAAAGCATGGCATTGTTAGAATAGAATTTAATGGTAAGTTTGACAGCATTCAAATAAATAAAATCATATCAGATATACAATTTATTATTAAAGTGTATAAAAGAGGATGTAAAAAGATAGTTTTTATTTGTAATGGCATATTTGAACCCAAAGACATGTTTGTGTATGTATTATTTGAAATATTTATATATACATTAAGATGTAAATATGATTATGAAATAGCGATTTCGATAGAACAGGCTATAATTTTACTTTAATAGTAAAAAAGGAGGAAAATAAAAATGCATGATGTTAAGGTGTATTTGGAGTTTGATAAAATGATTACAAGTTTGGCAGGTAATCGTTTGGGAAGGGAAGTGTATAAAAAACAAATAGCTGATAAAATGACAGATAAGGGAGTTTTGGCTATATTACCAGAATATATAGAGGATATTGCTAGTTCATTTTATGAAGGTATATTTGCTGAATTAAAAGAAAAATATGGTACGGAACGAGCACATGAATTGCTATCAATTTATACAAATAATGAATATATTAACAATAAAATGAATGACATTAGAGAAACATATGGGGTATAAATATGCAAATAGAGGCAGTAGGAGGGGTAATAGAATTATCTGACAAAATTTCATTGGTTGCTTTAATAGTGGCTATTCTGTCATTTGCAATATCGATTATTAGTATATATGTGCAAAAAAAGCTTAATACCATCAATTTGGATGCAAAGTATTATGAGCTTATTTTTAATCAATTTATATTGGATAAAATACCTAATAAAATGTCTTTAATAAAATTTGATTCGAAAGGTAAATTGGATTCAAGTTATAAAAGTTTAAATAGCGTTATGATGGAAATGGTGCGTAAAGCACGATATTTTTCGTTTGTAAATCCTAAGTTTTATAAAGGATTGTCAGATAGAACAAAAAAATTAGATGAATTATTGGTTGATATTTCAAGCAAAACATATATTAATATTATAGACCAAAACAAGGAAATAATTAGAATAGAAGATGCGGTGAGTAAAATAATAACTTATATAAATAAGCATCATTCACAAATATAAACATTAGTACAGGATAGGAGAAAGATAAGGTGGCAGCAGGTTCAACATTTGGAAATATATTTAAGATAACGACCTGGGGTGAATCCCATGGAGAAGGACTGGGTGTGGTTGTGGATGGATGTCCAGCGGGTATTCCTTTATGTGAAGAGGATATACAGAAGTTTCTTGACAGAAGAAAACCGGGACAGTCTAAGTTTACTACACCAAGGAAGGAAGATGATAAGGTGAGTATACTGTCAGGTGTATTTGAAGGCAAAACGACAGGAACGCCTATATCAATGGTTGTGTATAATAAAACACAGCGTTCGTCTGATTATTCAGAGATAGCAAAGTATTATAGACCTGGACATGCTGATTATACATTTGATGAAAAGTATGGTTTCAGGGATTACAGAGGCGGCGGAAGAAGCTCAGGACGTGAAACGATAGGAAGAGTGGCAGCAGGTGCTGTTGCTATGAAGGTTCTTGAAGCACTTAATATCAGCGTGAGTGCGTATGCATCAAGAATAGGCGGTATAAGCATTGATTATGATAAGTTCGATATAAAAGAACGTGATAATAATGCATTTAATATGCCTGATAGTGAAGCGGCAGCAAGGGTAGAAAAGTATGCTGGTGAAAAGATACAGGAGAAGGATTCTATCGGTGGTATAATAGAGTGTGTTGTAACGGGTATGATGCCGGGTATTGGCGACCCTGTATTTGATAAGCTGGATGCTAATCTTGCAAAGGCGATTATGTCAATAGGAGCTGTCAAAGGCTTTGAGATAGGTGACGGTTTTGCTGCGGCTGACAGTACAGGAAGTACTAATAATGACAGCTTTACTATGAAAGATGGCAGCATAATAAAGAAAACTAACCATAGTGGCGGAGTGCTTGGTGGTATGAGTGATGGTTCTGATATAATATTCAGGGCAGCAGTTAAGCCAACGCCATCAATAGCAGCTATCCAGCAGACGGTTAACAAGTCAGGTGAAGATATTGCCATATCTATAAAAGGAAGACACGATCCTATGATAGTTCCAAGAGCAGTAGTTGTTGTTGAAGCTATGACTGCGTTGACACTTGTAGATATGATATTAGGTAATATGACATCAAGAATAGACAGAATAGTTGATTTCTACAAAAGATAGATAAAAGACTGCTATCTATATAGATTATGGAATGATATATCAAAGAAGAATAAATTGGTAGAATAACTAATAAAAAAGCTGAATTATAGAAATAAGATAAGAAGGAAAAGAGAAATATGTACAAAATATTAAAAACAGATGGAAGAGCTAAAAGAGCAGAATTCACAACAGTTCATGGAACAGTTCAGACACCTGTATTTATGAATGTTGGAACTGTTGCGGCTATAAAAGGCGCAGTTGCTACAACAGATTTACAGGAGATTGGAACACAGATAGAATTATCAAACACATATCACCTTCATGTAAGACCAGGTGATAAGCTTATAAAGGAACTTGGAGGACTTCATAAGTTTATGAACTGGAATAAGCCAATACTTACAGATTCAGGTGGATTTCAGGTGTTTTCGCTTGCAGGACTCCGTAAGATTAAGGAAGAGGGAGTTACATTCCAGTCACATATAGATGGACATAAGATATTTATGGGACCCGAGGAAAGTATGCAGATACAGTCTAATCTTGGTTCAACTATAGCGATGGCATTTGATGAGTGTGCGCCTGCAAAGGCTGACAGAAAGTACATCATCAACTCCGTTGAGAGAACTACAAGATGGCTTGAACGCTGTAAGAAAGAAATGAACCGACTTAACTCGCTTGAAGATACTATTAATAAGAGCCAGATGCTTTTTGGTATCAATCAGGGTGCAATATATGATGATATAAGAATTGACCACGCAAAGCGCATATCAGAGCTTGACCTTGACGGATATGCAGTTGGTGGTCTTGCAGTAGGTGAGTCACACGAGGAAATGTATCACGTGCTTGATGAGGTTGTTCCATATCTTCCACAGAATAAGCCAACATATCTTATGGGTGTTGGTACACCAGCCAATATATTAGAGTCAGTTGACAGGGGTATCGACTTCTTCGACTGCGTATATCCATCAAGAAATGGACGTCACGGACATGTGTATACAAAGCTTGGAAAGATTAATCTTTTCAATGCAAAGTATGAAAAGGATACAGCACCTATCGAAGAGGGTTGTCAGTGTCCTGCTTGTAAGAATTATTCGAGAGCCTACATAAGACATTTGCTTAAGGCTAAGGAAATGCTTGGAATGAGACTCTGCGTACTCCATAATCTTTACTTCTATAATCATCTTATGGAGGATATCAGGGGTGCTATTGATGCAGGAAACTATAAGAACTTTAAGGATGAGAGATTATATCTTTTAAAGACTTATGATAAAAAATAGGTCTAATGTTCAGATATCAGAGTGTTGCGTTAATGTGTAGCAATACGTGTACATCATAAAATGAAAATAATAACAGAATTGATTGTAATCATAAAAATGCTATAAATTTATCATTAAAAGATAGACATACAGAAAAAATTACGTTATTATAACAATGTTGAGCCTGTATAGGGCAAGTATTTAGGAGGAATTAGTAATGGGACAGCTTGGTATTATTATTGTGTATGTAATAGCACTTTGTGCTTTAATGTACTTCTTTGCAATTAAGCCACAGAAGAAGCAGCAGAAGGAACAGCAGCAGCTTATGGATTCAATGGCTATCGGTGATTATGTTCTTACAACAAGTGGTTTCTATGGCGTTATTCTTGATATAACAGAGGATGATGTAATCGTAGAATTCGGTAACAACAAGAACTGCCGTATCACAATGCAGAAGAAGGCTATTGCTCAGGTTGAGAAGCCAGCAGCATCAGAAGAATAATTGATGTGTATATTGTAGCTTGCTGTTATTTTATAATAGGAAATATCAGTACAATATAGATAGTGTAATAATCTCCGGAAAGTCAGATGATTTTCTGGAGATTTTTATTTTTTTGTCAAGAGTGGGGAATTTTAGAACCACTCTTAAAATTTCTACATTAATTACCGCACTACTTGAAAAAAACACTATTATGGAGTAGAATATTAACCAATAGCCTAAACTTAGCTTAGTATACTTAAGTGGGGCTGTAGTACAAGAAAGAAAGGCAGGAATTAACATGGATTGTAGAATAACATTAATTCCAGGAGATGGAATCGGGCCAGAGATAGTCACAGAGGCAGTTAAAGTATTAGATGCTGTGGCAGCTAAGTATGGTCATAAGTTCGATTATACGAAGATTTTAATGGGAGGATGCTCTATTGATGAGTGCGGAGTACCTCTTACAGATGAGGCAGTAGCCGTCGCTAAGGCTTCAGATGCAGTGCTTCTAGGTGCTGTAGGTGGAAACGTGGGTAACTCAAGATGGTATGACGTGGCACCTAACCTAAGACCAGAGGCAGGACTATTAAAAATTCGTAAGGACTTAGAGTTATTCGCTAACATTCGTCCTGCTTATTTATATAATGAATTAAAGGCAGCCTGCCCTCTTAAGGAAGAGATTATCGGCGATGGTTTCGATATGGTTATTATGAGAGAGCTTACAGGTGGTCTTTACTTTGGTAAGAGGCACACAGAAGAGGTTGACGGTCTTATGACTGCTGTTGATACGCTTACATATAATGAAGAAGAGATTAGAAGAATAGCTATTAAAGGCTTTGAGATAGCTATGAAGAGAAGAAAGAAAGTAACAAGTGTTGATAAGGCCAATGTACTTGACTCTTCAAGACTCTGGAGAAAGATTGTGCATGAAGTTGCAAAGGATTACCCAGAGGTTGAATTAGAGGACATGCTTGTAGATAACTGTGCTATGCAGCTTGTTATGAATCCGGGACAGTTTGATGTTATTCTTACAGAAAATATGTTTGGTGATATTCTTTCAGATGAAGCAAGTATGATAACAGGTTCTATCGGTATGTTATCATCAGCAAGCCTTGGTAAGACTAAGTTAGGCTTGTATGAGCCAAGCCACGGTTCAGCACCAGATATAGCAGGAAAGAATATAGCTAACCCTATAGCAACTATTCTTTCAGCAGCTATGATGTTAAGATATTCACTTGACCTTGATAAGGAGGCAGATGCTGTTGAGGCAGCAGTTGCAGCAGTCCTTAAGGAAGGTTACAGAACAACAGATATATATTCAGAAGGCTGTATAAAGGTTGGAACAGACAAGATGGGCGACCTTATAGCTAAGAGAGTATAAATAACATACAGTGTGAATGAATATTTATAAAATATAGAAAATAATGATAAATGTTCCCTGGCAGAATAATGTATAAAAGCTGGATAGTTAGTGAAGCAGTATAATGTATGAAAGCTTAACGAATAGTGGAATAAGTTGTGTGTTCTAAGTAAATATGCGCGCCGAGAGAACATTTTAACTTAAAGAATTAGATTTACAAGGAGAATAATTATGGTAAGTGATAACGCAAGAAGCGGTATGCAGCAGGCACCTGCGCGAAGCCTTTTTAATGCACTTGGCTTCACAGCAGAAGAAATGAAGAAACCTATGATTGGTATTGTAAGTTCATATAATGAAATAGTACCAGGTCATATGAATATTGATAAGATTGTTAATGCAGTTAAGTTAGGAGTAGCTGAGGCCGGTGGTGTTCCAGTAGTATTCCCAGCTATCGCAGTATGTGATGGTATAGCTATGGGACATGTTGGTATGAAGTACTCTTTGGTGACAAGAGATTTAATAGCTGACTCTACAGAGTGTATGGCTATTGCGCATCAGTTTGACGGACTTGTTATGGTACCTAACTGTGATAAGAATGTTCCAGGACTCCTTATGGCAGCAGCAAGACTTAACCTTCCTACAGTATTTGTATCAGGCGGACCTATGCTCGCAGGTCATGTAAAGGGTAAGAAGAGAAGTCTTTCATCTATGTTCGAGGCAGTTGGTTCATATGCTGCCGGAACTATGACAGAAGAAGATGTACTTGAGTTTGAGGAAAAGGTATGTCCTACATGTGGTTCATGCTCAGGTATGTATACAGCTAATTCTATGAACTGTCTTACAGAGGCTCTTGGTATGGGACTTCGTGGAAACGGAACAATTCCAGCCGTATATTCAGAGAGAATTAAGCTTGCAAAGCACGCAGGTATGGCAGTTATGGATATGGTTAATAAGGGTATTACAGCAAGAGATATTATTACAAAGGACTCTATTATGAATGCTCTTACTGTTGATATGGCACTTGGATGCTCTACAAACAGTATGCTTCACCTTCCAGCTATTGCACATGAGATTGGCTTTGACTTTGATATCAAGTTCGCTAATCCAATAAGTGAAAAGACACCTAACCTTTGTCACCTTGCACCAGCAGGTCCTACATATATGGAAGACCTCAATGAAGCAGGCGGTGTATATGCAGTTATGAAGGAACTTGCAGATATCGGACTTCTTAATACAGACTGCATGACAGTTTCAGGAAAGACTATCGGTGAGTGCATTGCAACAGCTTATAACAGGGATGAAGAGGTTATAAGACCAGTTGATAATCCATATAGCAAGACAGGCGGACTTGCAGTTCTTTCAGGTAATCTTGCACCAGATGGTTCAGTTGTCAAGCGTTCAGCAGTAGTTGATGAAATGCTTGTACACGAAGGTCCAGCAAGAGTATTTGACTGTGAAGAGGATGCTATTGCAGCTATCAAGGGTGGAAAGATTGTACCGGGTGATGTTGTTGTTATCAGATACGAAGGCCCTAAGGGTGGTCCTGGTATGAGAGAAATGCTTAACCCAACATCAGCTATTGCAGGTATGGGACTTGGTTCATCAGTTGCACTTATTACAGATGGACGTTTCTCAGGTGCAAGCCGTGGTGCTTCTATCGGACACGTTTCACCAGAAGCAGCAGTAGGCGGCCCTATAGCTTTAGTAGAGGAAGGCGATATCATAAGCATTGATATTCCAGGCTTAAAGCTTGAACTCAAGGTTTCTGATGAAGAGCTTGCAGCAAGAAAGGCAAAGTGGCAGCCAAGAGAGCCTAAGGTAACAACAGGTTATCTTAAGAGATATGCATCAATGGTTACATCTGGTAACAGAGGTGCTATCTTAAAGACACCAGAGGCTTAATAAGTATATTTAGATGGAACATATTATAAAAGTAGAAATATAAATATAACGAAAGGAAGACGGACGAATGATATTAAATGGTTCAGAGATTATAGTTGAATGTTTAAAAGAGCAGGGTGTAGATACTGTATTTGGATACCCGGGCGGAGCCATTCTTAACGTCTATGATGCTTTATATAAGCATTCAGATGAGATTACACATATACTTACATCTCATGAGCAGGGTGCATCACATGCTGCTGATGGATATGCAAGAGCAACAGGTAAGGTCGGTGTATGTTTTGCAACATCAGGCCCTGGAGCTACTAATCTTGTAACAGGTATTGCAACTGCTATGATGGATTCTATTCCTGTAGTTGCCATTACATGTAATGTTACACTCCCTCTTCTTGGAAGAGATAGTTTTCAGGAAGTAGATATAGCTGGAATTGTTATGCCTATAACTAAGCATAGCTTTATTGTAAAGGATGTTAAAGACCTTGCTTCTACATTAAGAAGAGCATTCAGAATAGCAAAGGAAGGACGTCCGGGTCCTGTTCTTGTAGATATTACTAAGGATGCTACAGCAAATGAGTGCGACTATATAAAGGAAACTCCAAAGCCAATAGAAAGAGTTACAGACACAATAACAGAGGAAGATGTTGAGTGTGCAGCAGCTATGATTAAAGAGGCTAAGAAGCCTTATATATTCGTAGGTGGTGGTGTTATTGCCTCAGAAGCTTCAGAAGAGCTTAAGAGATTTGTTAAGAAGGTAGATGCGCCAGTATGTGATACACTTATGGGTAAAGGTGCATTTGACGGCTCAGACCCTCATTATACAGGTATGCTTGGTATGCACGGAACTAAGACTTCTAATTTCGGTGTGTCAGAGTGTGACCTTCTTATAACTATAGGCGCAAGATTTTCAGACAGAGTTACAGGCAATACACAGAGGTTTGCTAAAAATGCTAAAATTCTCCAGTTTGATGTAGATGCTGCCGAGATAAATAAGAATATACATACGGATGCATCTGTTATAGGTGATGCGCTTGAAATTCTTAAGAGAGTAAATGCAAAGCTTGACCAGCTTGACCACTCAGAATGGCTTGCACACCTTAAGGAATATGAAGAAAAGTTCCCTATGAGATACAGAAAAGATGTACTTAACGGACCATATATTATGGAAAAGATATATGACATTACAAAGGGTGAGGCTATAATTTCTACAGATGTTGGACAGCATCAGATGTGGGCAGCACAGCATTATAAGTATAAAAATCCTAGAACACTTCTTACATCAGGCGGACTTGGTACTATGGGTTATGGACTTGGTGCCTGCATAGGTGCCAAGGTTGGCTGTAAGGATAAGGTTGTTATCAATATAGCTGGTGATGGCTGTTTCCGTATGAATATGAACGAAATAGCAACAGCAACAAGATACAATATCCCTATTATTGAGATAGTATTTAACAACCACGTACTTGGTATGGTAAGACAGTGGCAGGATTTATTCTATGGAAAGCGTTATTCAGCAACTGTTCTTGATGATCAGGTTGACTTTGTCAAGGTATCAGAAGGTATGGGCGCTAAGGCGTACAGAGTAGCTGATATAGAAAGCTTTGAAAATGCACTTAAGGAAGCTATTGAGCTTAATATACCATGTGTTATTGAGTGTGATATATGCAAGGATGATAAGGTATTCCCTATGGTTGCACCAGGTGCGCCTATATCAGAGGCTTTCGACAGAGAAGACCTTAACAAAAAGCAGGCAGAAGGCAAGTAAGAGATTGGTTAAGATTAATTAATAGGAATTCCAGACTGGCATTGGTTATGCTGGTTTGGAATTCTTTTTTTAATATGTTCAATGAATAGGATGTGAGTGAAAAATCTCTATTCCACAGTTACAATTAATAAGATAGATGTAAAGAAAAACACTTAATTGTGTGCTAATTACTTTAAGGTATTAAAAAAAATACACATATAACTTTAATATGTTAAAATATTAACTTGACATAGCAAATATACAAGCATAAAATATAGTTTAATAAATTTTTAATACTTAGGAGAATTTACAACAAAAACTGACAAAAATATAGGTCGTTCTGAAAAGTGACTGAGTAATATACACTTACAGCAGATATTAAGATATAACATTTATACAGATATATGAAGAATGAATATTATGTTATCTATTGAGTTTATCATAATATAATAGACACAGCCATATGTTGTATAGTTGGGATGTTTACATATGTTGTACTTAAGATTAAAAGTTTATTATTATTATTATTTTAAAGAATTCAAATGGATTAGGAGGAAGAAAAAGTGGCAAGAGTTTATAACTTTAGTGCAGGTCCAGCAGTGTTACCTGAAGAAGTATTAAGGGAAGCAGCAGATGAAATGTTAGATTACCAGGGTTCTGGTCAGTCGGTTATGGAGATGAGCCATCGTTCCAAGGTTTATGATAACATCATCAAGGAAGCTGAAAAAGACTTAAGAGAGCTTATGAATATACCTGATAATTATAAGGTATTATTCCTTCAGGGTGGAGCATCGCAGTTCTTCGCAGAAGTTCCTATGAACCTTATGAAGAACAAGAAAGCAGCTTATATTATCACTGGCCAGTGGGCTAAGAAAGCATTTAACGAAGCTAAAATATATGGTGAGGCTGTTGCTGTCGCTTCCTCTGAGGATAAGACATATTCATATATTCCAGATTGTTCAGACCTTGATATTCCAGAAGATGCGGACTATGTATACATTTGCGAGAACAATACTATCTATGGTACTAAGTATAAGACACTCCCTAACACAAAGGGACATATCCTTGTATCAGATGTTTCATCATGCTTCTTATCAGAACCAATCGATGTTAAAAAGTATGGCGTAGTATATGGCGGAGTTCAGAAGAATATCGGACCTGCTGGTGTTGTTATTGCAATTATAAGAGAAGACCTTATAACAGATGATGTACTTCCTGGAACACCAACAATGTTAAAGTGGAAGACACAGGCAGATGCAGACTCTCTTTACAATACACCTCCTTGCTACAACATTTATATCTGCGGCAAGGTATTTAAGTGGATTAAGAAGATGGGTGGACTTTCAGCGATGAAGGAACACAATGAAAAGAAGGCTAAAATTCTTTATGATTTCCTTGATGCGTCAAAGATGTTCAAGGGAACAGTTGTTAAGGAAGACCGTTCACTTATGAATGTTCCTTTCGTAACAGGTGATAAAGAACTTGATGCTAAGTTTGTTAAGGAAGCAGAAGCAGCTGGTTTCGTTAACCTTAAGGGTCACAGAACAGTTGGCGGTATGAGAGCTTCTATATATAACGCTATGCCAATCGAAGGCGTAGAGAAGTTAGTTGAATTTATGAAGAAGTTCGAGAAGGAGAATGCATAATGATTAACGTTAATTGTCTTAATAATATCGCTTCTGTAGGTCTTGACCTTTTTTCAAGCGATTATAATACAAATGCAGCATATGAAGATGCACAGGCAGTACTTGTAAGAAGTGCCAAGATGCATGATATGGAATTATCAGATGACCTTCTTGCCATCGCAAGAGCAGGTGCAGGTGTTAATAATATTCCTCTTGATAAATGTGCTGATAAGGGTATCGTAGTATTTAATACACCGGGAGCTAATGCCAATGCAGTTAAGGAACACGTTCTTGCAGCATTACTTTTAGCTTCAAGAGATATTCTTGGCGGTATCAAGTGGGTTGAAGATAATAAGGATGATGCAGATATTGCAAAGTCAGCAGAAAAGGCTAAGAAAGCATTTGCAGGTAAGGAAATCAAGGGTAAGAAGCTTGGTGTTATCGGACTTGGTGCTATCGGACAGTTAGTTGCTAATGCAGCTATAAGCCTTGGCATGGAAGTATACGGATATGACCCATACCTTTCAGTTAATGCAGCATGGAACCTTTCAAGCGAAGTTAAGCACATTGTAAATGTTGAGGATATATATAAGGAATGTGATTATATTACTATTCATGTACCAGCACTTGACAGCACTAAGGGTATGATTAATAAGGCAGCATTTGACATGATGAAGAAGGGTACAGTTATTGTTAACTGTGCAAGAGATGTACTTGTTGATGAGTCAGCTATTCTTGATGCTATCAAGTCTGGCAAGGTTGCTAAGTATGTTACTGATTTCCCTAACACAACAACAGCAGGTCAGGAGGGCGTTATCGTACTTCCACATCTTGGTGCTTCAACTGAAGAAGCTGAGGATAACTGTGCTGTTATGGCAGTTAAGGAATTAAGAAACTTCATTGAGAATGGTAATATTGTCAATTCTGTAAACTATCCAAACTGTGACTGTGGTGTATGTACATCAGCAGGAAGGGTTACAGTATGTCATAAGAATGTACCAGCAATCATAAGCAAGCTTACAAGCGTTATGGGTGATGCAGGTATTAACATTGAGTCTATGGATAACAAGTCAAGAGGCGACTATGCATATTCTGTTCTTGATACAGGTTCAGCAATCACAGAAGATGTAGCAGCTAAGCTTTCAGCTATTGATGGTGTTATTAAGGTAAGAGTTGTTAAGTAATTATAGAATTTAATGGCAGTTTGTTCTTGTTTTGATAATTAAGAATGATAAATGTTATATAATGATACTATTGACAGGTGTGGAATGAGTTCCGCACCTGTCTTTTTGATACTTATTTTCGTATGTTTTTTGGTTCTAAATCTTTCACCACTCTTGACAAAGAACCGTTTTTCTTTATTTTCCTCATTTATAGTTAAAAGGTCGTAATCGTGGTGAAATGTTGAAAGGTACGAAAGATTAATATATAATATTATATTAATGGCAGTAAAAAATATTATTTGTTAGAAAGATGGATAACAAATATGAATGTGGAATTTGGATTTTCGTATATAGGTTTAATATTTTTATTGATTAGTGATATATAAAAATTATGGTAAAAACTATGAAGCGAGGTGGGGAATATGGAAAAAGACCCGTTTAAAGAATATTTGAGAGAGTCTGAACCGGATAAAGCACATAAGAGCTATGTCTGGAGTACGGCAATCGGACTACAGGCAGTGGATGGACTCAAACCCTCTAAATATCTGGTTGATACTGCTATTCAGAATATTGAAGGCAAAATCACAATGAAAGAGGTACAGAGTCTTATCGACAGCTACTATAAAGAAAGACCAGTGCATTTGTCAGATGATGAGCGTACTGAAGAAGCAGATAAGGTTTCTTCACGTATTGCGGAAATTCTTTCTGAAACAGCTTTTACATTTTCTCCGAATGAATATATCGCTATCCATCGTAAACTCTTTCATGGAATTTACAAATATGCTGGAAAGATTAGAGATTACAACATTACAAAGAATGAATGGGTACTTGACGGGGCAACGGTTATGTATGGTAGTGCCTCTGAACTGAGAGCAACGCTTGAGTATGATTTCTCGCAGGAGAAAGATTTTAGTTATAGGGGGCTTTCAATGGATGAGATTATTCATCATCTTGCGGTATTTATTTCAAGGTTATGGCAAATTCATATTTTTGGTGAAGGCAATACAAGAACAACTGCAGTGTTTTTTATTAAGTATTTGAGAATGCTTGGCTTTTCTGCAACCAATAATATTTTTGCGGAAAATGCGTGGTATTTCAGAAATGCACTTGTCCGTGCAAACTATACGAACCTGCAAGAAGGTATTTATGAAACAACAGAATATCTGGAGGTGTTTTTAAGAAATCTACTTTTGAATGAGAAAAATGAACTCCATAATCGAAATCTTCATATAAGTGAACTTTTGAATAATAAAAAAGTGGACACTGGAGATACTAAAGTGGATATTGAAAATGGAAAAACAGATATTGAGAACAATAAAGTGGATATTCAAGACAAAAAAGTGGACATTGAGAATGATAAAGTGGACATTCAAGACAAAAAAGTGGATATTGAAAGTATCCTTGCCAAAAAAGGTAATGAGTTCTCAATAAAAACGACAGTCCATATTTACAGACTTTTTGAGAAGTTTGGTTTTGATGAAGTGTTTGGCAGAAGTGTAGTTATGGAACTTCTGGAACTGAAAGGTTCAGGTGCGTCTAAGTTCCTTTCAAATTTGGTTCAGGCAGATATTATTGAACCAGTATCCGGTTATGGAAAAGGAAAATATAAGTTTAAAAAGTAATTAAAGCAAAACTGCAAGGGACAGCCGAGAAAATCGACTGTCCTTTTTAAAGTTTCTAAGCATATGAATACTAAACTTATAACCGTTTCCACTTGCATAATCAGGCATGTCGGTATAATATTAGATTAAGTTAATTGTATGGTGTATTTATGGTGATATCGTGTATTATTTGGATAATAAGGGACTGCGTTGTGAAAGTTTGCAGAGTAATACGGTATATTAATGATTTGCGTGTGAATTCTGATATTTGCGTTAGTTTGTTAAAGAAATAACCTTTGTTGTCAATTATTAACGGTAATGTTACACTATAATAGTTTGGTTGTATTAATATTTTGTTTAACTTTTAAGGGTATTGTACTGTGTGTTTTTAATGCAGCAGGAACAGATGATTTGATTATGAGAATATTATTTCATATTCAGAATATTAGGATGTTACAGACAATAACATATTAAATTCAGGAAAGAGAGGTCTGTTTTTAGTGAGTAGATTAACTATATTAACTAAGGATAAGGCTCAGGTAACAATGGAGTCGATGTATCAGGATCTTGAAAGACGAATAGTGGCATCTCCACCGGGATTATGTCCAGTTGACCTTACAAGATCATTTATAAAAATGTGTCTTGCACAGTCATGTGGTAAGTGTGTGCCATGCCGTGTCGGATTAAGACAGCTTGCAAGACTTTTTGATAACGTGCTTGATGGAGAGGCAACAGAAGAAACAGTTGAAAATATAAAGCTCACAGCAGAGGGAATATACTATTCAGCAGACTGCGCCATAGGATATGAGGCTGCTAAGCTTGCGCTTAAGTCAGTTGACGGATGTATAGATGATTTTGAGTCACATATACATAATGGTTTCTGTTCATGTAACAGTAACCAGCCTGTATCGTGTGTTAAGTCATGTCCTGCCGGCGTTGACATTCCAGGTTATATAGCACTTGTACAGCAGAAGCGCTATGCTGATGCTGTAAGGCTTATAAGAAGAGATAATCCGATGCCTACAACTTGTGCTTATATATGTGAGCATCCATGTGAGAACAGATGTAAGAGAACTATCATAGACGCACCTGTTAATATACGTGGACTTAAGAAGATGGCAGTAGATAATGCAGGCATAGTTCCAGTACCAGAGTGTGAGCCAGCTACGGGAAAGAAGGTTGCCATAATCGGTGGTGGACCGGGTGGACTTAGTGCGGCTTATTATCTTGCACTTATGGGTCATAAGGTTACTATATTTGAACAGAGGAAGCAGCTTGGTGGTATGTTAAGATATGGTATTCCTAACTACAGATTCCCAAGAAAGAAGCTTGATGAAGAGATAGATTCTATTCTTTCAACTGGAATAGAGGTTAAGAAGAATATAAGTGTAGGAAAGGATATATCATTTGATGATATAACTGAGGAATATGATGCTACATATATATCTATCGGTGCGCATGCAGATAAAAAGATGGGTATAGAAGGTGAGGATGCCAAGAGCGGAATAACATCTGCTGTTGAAATGCTTCGTGCCATCGGTGACGGCGATATGCCGGATTATACAGGAAAGAGAGTTATAGTTATCGGTGGTGGTAACGTAGCTATGGACGTGGCACGTTCATCTATAAGACTTGGAGCAAGCAAAGTAAGTATTGTATACAGAAGACGTAAGGCAGATATGACTGCGCTTGAGGAAGAGGTTGTAGGTGCCGAGGCAGAGGGCTGCGATGTTCTTGAACTTATGTCACCGGTGCGTATCAAGCAGGATGAAGAAGGCAATGCAATAGGGCTTGTTGTAAAGCCACAGATGATATCAAAGGTTTCACACGGAAGACCCGCACCTAAGGCAGCATCTAAGGATGAAGTGCTCTTAGAGAGCGACCTTATAGTAGTTGCTATCGGACAGGGTATAGAAACAAAGAGCTTTGAGGAACATGGAATAAAGGTTCAGAGAGGTGTTATCTCAGCACTTAATACAGGTAATATCACACCACAGGAGGGTGAGATGTCTGAGGGAGTGTTTGCAGGCGGTGACTGCGTAACAGGTCCGGCTACAGTTATAAAGGCTATTGCAGCAGGTAAGGTTGCGGCAGCTAATATAGATGAGTATCTTGGCTTTAATCATGAGATTACATGCGATGTTGAGATACCATATGCAAGCAACGAAGATAAGGTTGCATGCGGAAGAGTTGAAGTTGCTTTAAGAGAAGCAGCTGAAAGAAAGAACGACTTTGAACCTATTGAGTATGGTTTCACATGTGAGGAAGCGTGTCAGGAGGCTGGACGCTGCTTAAGATGTGACCACTTCGGATTTGGAGCTTTTAGAGGAGGCAGAGAAGAACAATGGTAAATGCAACAATAAACGGAATAGATATTACCGTGGAAGACGGAACAACTATCCTTGCGGCTGCACGTAAAGTTGGAGTTGATGTGCCTACTCTGTGTTATCTTAAAGAGGTTAATGAGATAGGTGCGTGCCGTGTATGCGTTGTTGAGGTTGAAGGACAGGACAGATGTGTTACAGCCTGCAACAACGTGGTACAGGAAGGAATGGTTATACGTACTAACACAAGAAAAGTGCGTACTACAAGAAAGACTAATGTCAAGCTTATACTTTCACAGCACGACTATGAATGTGCATCATGTGTAAGAAGCGGTAACTGTACATTACAGTCGCTCGCCAATGAGCTTAATATATCAGAAATGCCATATGACTCAATACTTGAAAAGAATAAGTGGGATAAGAATTTTCCACTTCTAAGGGCCAATGACAAGTGTATTAAGTGTATGAGATGTGTACAGATATGCGATAACATACAGGGTATGCATATATGGGATGTTGTTAACACAGGTTCAAGAACTACTGTAAATGTGGCAAAGAATAAGACTATACAGGAAACTAAGTGTACACTTTGCGGTCAGTGCGTTGTCAACTGTCCTGTAGGTGCATTAAGGGAAAGAGATGATGTTGGTATCGTTCTTGATGCAGTTGAGAAAGAAGATATCATAACAGTAGTACAGATAGCTCCTGCGGTAAGGGCAGCGTGGGGCGAAGGCTTTGGATTAAGCAAAGAATTTGCAACAGCTAAAAGACTTGTATCAGCATTAAGAAAAGTTGGCTTTGACTATATATTTGATACAACATTTTCAGCAGACCTTACTATTATGGAAGAAGGAAGCGAGCTTTTAAAGCGACTTCCTGAGATAAAAGAGTCAGGACTTCCTATGTTTACATCATGCTGTCCTGGCTGGGTAAACTTTATAAAGAAAGAATATCCACAGTATGCAGACAGACTTTCAACAGCCAAGTCGCCACAACAGATGTTTGGTGCGGTCACAAAGTCTTATTATGCAGAAAAGCTTGGTGTTGACCCTGAAAGAATATTCTGTGTATCACTTATGCCTTGTCTTGCAAAGAAAGATGAGATTACATGGGATGGCAGAGGCGATGTTGATGCGGTACTCACTACAAGAGAGGTTGAGAGAATGTTAAAGTCATTCTTTATAAAGGCGGAAGAGCTTACAGAAGAAGAGTTTGACAATCCTCTTGGTGTAGGAAGCGGCGCAGGTGTTATATTTGGTGCTACAGGCGGAGTTATGGAGGCGGCATTAAGAAGTGCTTACTACCTTGTCAATAAGACTAATCCTGAACCGGATGCATTTCAGTGCGTAAGAGGTCTTGATGGCTGGAAGGAGGCAAAGTTTACTATCAATGGCAATATACTTAAGGTTGCAGTTGCAAGCAGTCTTTCCAATGCAAGAAAGCTTATGGATGCGATAGCAGCAGGAAAAGTAAAGTATGACTTTGTTGAAGTTATGGCGTGTCCGGGCGGCTGTATCAATGGCGGTGGACAGCCTATAAAGGATGATTACGATAAAGTGGCAGAAAGATGTAAGGTGCTTTATGGACTTGATAAAGTGAATAATGTAAGATTTTCACACGAAAATCCAGAGGTACTCCAGTGCTACAGGGATTATTTCAAAGAGCCATTATCAGAGAAATCACATGAACTGTTACATACAAGCCATACTGTAAGATAGACCATGAAAGCAGCAATCTTTCATAGATATGCATGGTGGGACATTTAATATTAAAATGTGTATTCGTGAGTGTAAGATATTATAATACAGTATGACATAAGATTAAAGAAAGGATGGACGAAGTTATGGCAACTATTAAAGCATTTGAATGTATAAGACCAGATAAAGCTGTGGCTGACAAAGTGGCGGCTCTTCCTTATGATGTATACAACAGGGAGGAGGCTTGCAGGGAAGTGGCGCGTGAGCCGCTTTCATTTCTTGCCATAGACAGAGCTGAAACACAGTTTGACTCATCGGTCGATACATATGCAGATGAAGTGTATGACAAGGCAAGACAGCTTCTTGATGAGAGGATAGCAGATGGAACTTTCATTACAGATACAGATAAGTCATACTATGTGTATGAACTTACTATGAATGGAAGAGTCCAGACAGGTATAGTTGCCTGTGCTTCTATCGATGATTATCAGAATAATGTTATTAAAAAGCACGAGAATACAAGAGCAGATAAGGAAGCGGACAGAATTAACCATGTTGACAGATGTTCAGCGCAGACAGGACCTATCTTTCTTGCTTACAGAGCCAACGATGTCATAAGGGAAGAAGTGGCAAAAGCTAAGAAGGAAGAGCCGCTGTACAGCTTTACATCACCAGATGGAATAAGACATCAGGTATACAAGATTGCTGATAAAGAAGCAGTTGATAACATTAAAAATGCATTTGCAGGAATAAATGATATATACATAGCAGACGGACATCACAGGGCTGCATCTGCTGTCAAGGTTGGCTTAAAGAGAAGGGCAGAACATCCGGATTATACAGGAGATGAGGAGTTTAATTACTTTTTATCAGTATTATTTCCAGACGAAGAGCTTATGATTATGCCTTACAACAGAGTTGTAAAAGACCTGAATGGATACAGCAGTGAAGAATTTATGAAGATAATATCAGAAAAGTTTGATATAGAAGAAAGCGCAGAAGCTGTATCACCAGCAAAGAAAGCTGACTTTGGAATGTATCTTGATGATAAGTGGTATAAGCTTACTGCAAAGCAGGATATACTCTCAGATGACCCTGTTGACGGACTTGATGTTGCCATACTTCAGGATAACCTTTTAGAGCCAGTGCTTGGAATACATGACCCTAAGACAGACAAGAGGATTGACTTTGTTGGCGGAATAAGGGGACTTGAAGAACTTGAAAAAAGATGTCATACAGACTGTGTTCTTGCATTTTCAATGTATGCGACATCAATAGCAGAGCTTTTTGCAGTGGCAGATGCGAAAAGACTTATGCCACCTAAGTCAACATGGTTTGAGCCTAAGTTAAGAAGTGGATTATTTATCCATAAGATTGAAGAATAGGCGGCGGGACACAGCTTTTATAAAAATTAATTGGTAAATATAAGGAGTAACAATGTTACATAAAGTTTATGATATTGAACTTCCATATGAGAAGTTAGGGTTAAAGACACCTGATAAAAAAGCTACAATAACAACATATATCAAGGAAATGTATCCGGATTATCAGGATTCATTTAACAGACCTCTGGTCATAATATGTCCGGGTGGCGGCTATGACCATCATTCACCAAGAGAGGGCGAGGCAATAGCCATCAAAATGCTTGAACTTGGTTACAATGCAGTAGTGTTAAGATATAGTCTTGCACCTTTCGTATATCCTACACAGATATATGAGGCTGCTTATACAGTAAAATGGGTAAGAGATAACGCTAAGGAATGGGATGTTAATCCGGAAAGAATTATACTGGCAGGATTTTCTGCAGGAGGTCATCTTGCCGCATGTCTTGGAACTATGTGGAGTGGTGATATGGTTGCAACATTTGCAAAAGAATATCTTGGCTGCGAGAAGGAATATGTAAGACCTGATGGACTTTTACTTGGCTATCCTGTCATAACAGCAGGAAAAAATGCGCACAGAGGTTCATTTGTCAAGCTGCTCGGTGATAACTATGATAAGTATATAGAAGATATATCTGTCGAGAATAAGGTGTCAAAGGATACGCCGGAAAGCTTCGTATGGCATACATTTGATGATAATTCAGTGCCTCTTGAGAATTCACTTTTATTCGTGGAGGCATTAAGGAAAAATGGAGTTAAGTTTGAGTATCATGTATTTCCGGACGGATGTCATGGGTTAGGACTTGGTACTAAGGAAACTGCTACAAAGGGCGGTAAGCATTACCAGCCGGAGGTATATGCGTGGACAAGTCTTTTCAAGCAGTGGATGGACAGGTATGAATAAGATAAATTCCTGACATAATAATGCAGTGAATAGCGGAACTGCCGCAAGGAAGGGGAATGCAGATGGATAACAGGTTATATAAGTTGATGGACTGGCCGTCTATAGAGGAGATAGTGTACTCTGAAAGCAGCCATCCTAAAAGAATACTGGGAGGACATCGTGTAAAGGAGGGGTTCCTTATTCAGGTGTTCAGACCAGATGCGGTACAGATAAGCGTGTCTGTAAGTGAGAGAAAGAAAAACGTACAGATGGAAAAGGTTGACGATGCCGGATTTTTTGCTGCACTTATTCCGCTTAAAAAGAGTGTTAAGTATGTTCTCAATATAGAAGATAAGCAGGGACATACAATCAGATGTACTGACCCATATTCAATGGAGGATTATGAGGATACTGACACTTTGTTTAATAAGTTTATTGAGGGTACAGAAGATAAGGCTTACAGACTTTTTGGCGGTCATGAGTGTGAAAAGGATGGTGTAAGTGGTACACTTTTCAGGACATGGGCACCATATGCACTCCGTGTAAGTGTTGTTGGCGATTTTAATAACTGGGACGGACGTATATACCAGATGGAGCGTATAACTGAAAATGGTATATATGAGCTTTTTATACCGGGATTATGCGCAGGAACTGAGTATATGTATGAAATGAAGTTCCACGGCAGGGAAACTGCGATAAAGGCTGACCCTTATGCGATGGAAGCCACAAGATATGCAGATGCACACTCTGTAGTTACTAAGTCAGATGTAACTGATAAGAGTCAGGCAGCTAAGAGTACAAATACAGGTGCAGCAAAGAAGAAAACATTTGCAAAGTCTGTAAATAAAGGTGCGGTATCAGTGCTTGAGGTTAAGCTTAAGGATATAGCAGATATTATAGGCACAGATGCAGCCTATGGCACAATAGCCGACAAGCTTATCGAATATGTAAAGGCTGCAGGATATACACACATCCAGATTATGTCTGATGATGGAGTGTTCAGCCATAAAGGTTACAGCTATGCGGCAGCCAGCTACTATGTTCCACTTACAAAGTACGGAAGTGCAGAGGACTTTAAGCAGCTGGTAAACAGTCTTCATAAGGCAGGAATAGGCGTTATTCTTGAGTGGAATGGTGCTTACTTTGGAAGTGATATGCGTGGAATTGTCAACTTTGATGGCGGCAGCTGTTATGGATATTTAAAGCCAAGACTTGATAAAAAGCCTTACAGGGAAGTTACAACATTTGCATATGACAAAGGCGAAGTAAGAAGCTTTCTTATATCTAATCTGTCAATGTGGCTGGATGAATATGACATTGACGGAATAAGACTTACAGATACAGCTACTATGCTTTATCTTGATTATGGAAAAAATCCGGGTGAGTGGACACCTAATATGTATGGCGGCAATGAAAATCTTGATGCAATAGATTTCATAAAGCAGATGAATGAATATATACATTTGCACAAGGCATGTGCCATAAGCATAGCCGATGAAACAAGCAGATGGCCGGGAGTGACAGATGTTGATGAGGAGTCACTTGGCTTTGACTACAAGCTTAATGATGGGCTTTCGGAGGAATTCTATGAATTCATAAAGCAGGACCCACTGTTTAGAAAGGGTGTATACAACAGGCTTACTTATGAAATGTTCTATCATTACAAGGAGCGTTTTATGTCTTCACTATCATATGATGCGCTTTCTGGTTCATCTATGTATGAGATAGCTTCTGGCAATAGCAGGAAGAGTCGACTTGAGGACATAAGGGCAGCACTTGGATATATGTACACATATCCCGGTGCAAAGTGTATATCACTTGGCAACGACACAGGAGCACTTATGACAGGTGAGGAGAGCGTTAAAGAAGCGTGGGAGCGTCTTGCAGATAAAGATTACACACAGATGCTTAAGTATGTTGCAAAGCTTAATGAACTGTATAAGTCGGAGCCGGCATTATATGAGCTTGATGATAAGGAAGATGGATTTGTCTGGGTGGATAATTATAATGCTGCCGAGACAGTGCTTGCATATGAGCGTGTAAGTAACGATGGAAGCAGACTGCTTATAGCGGTCAACTTTACTCCTGTCTTAAGAGAAGCTTATGTGCTGCATGTTCCTGATATGGGAAGGTATAACCTTGTACTTGACAGTAACAGTGCAGAATACAGTGAAAATGCTGAAAAGGAAAGCCGGGATGTCATAAGTTCATCAATACAGGCGGATGATAATGGAAAGTACAAGCTTACTATAAGTATTCCTTCATCATCTATAGTTGTATACAGATATGAGCCATACAGCGATGTAGAGATAAAAGAGCTTATGATTAAAAATGAAGCGAAGGCTGCAAAGGCAGAGGCTGAAAAGAAAGCTGAGATGGCAAAAGAGCTTGCTATTAAGGCAGATGAGGAAGCTAAAAAGGCAGCAGAAGCAGAAAAAGCAGCAAAGGAGAGCTTAAAGCTTGCACAGCGCGCAAGGGATGAGGCTGAAAAGAGAGCGAAAGAGGCAGTTAAGGAAAGCATAAGAATAGATGAAGAAATGCAAAAGAAGCTTCTTGAGCTTAAAAAATAAAAACATATGCAAAAAGAGGAAAGGAATGTATAAATATGGCTGAGATTAACTCAATAGTTGAACAGATTACCCATTGGGGACTTTCAGGTATATGGAAGATTGTATTTGCATTATTAATATGGTTTATAGGAAAGAAGCTTATTTCATTAAGCCTTAAGCTTTTAAAGAAAGTATTTGACAGAGGAAGCATAGATGTAGGCGTTGTAAACTTTACTATGTCAATCATAAAGTTTGCATTGTATGCTGTACTTATCCTTATGGTTATTGATGAACTGGGAATACAGACAACATCACTTATAACAGTGTTTGGTTCTGCGGCACTTGCTGTAGGTATGTCACTTCAGGGCTCACTTTCAAACTTTGCAGGTGGCGTGCTTATACTTATATTCAAGCCGTTCAAAGTAGGTGATTATATCGTAGTCGGCAATTATGAAGGAACAGTCAGAACAATAGAAATACTGTATACAAAGCTTACAACAGTTGATAATAAGGTTGTTATGCTGCCTAATGGTACTTTATCCAACTCTAACATTGTAAATGTTGGTGCAGAGGATTTCAGACGACTTGATATTGAGATGTCAATAGGTTATTCATCAGACCTCAAGCTTGCAAAGACACTTCTTAACACAATAGTAAACAATAATCCGGCAGTAATAAAGGACAGGGATATTAAGGTTATCGTTAAGAGCCTTGATGAGTCATGCGTTACACTTGAAACAAGAGTGTGGGTAAAGACAGAAGATTACTGGGATACAAGGTTTACACTGCTTGAAGAATACAAGGCAGAGTTTGATAAGAATGGCATAGAAATACCATTTAACCAGATGGATGTACATATTATTAACCAGTAAATAGAATTGAATATAGATAAATTATGACTTGCAGCAGGCAGGAAAAACACATTGTACGGTATGTTTTTCCTGCCTGTTTTATATTATCGTAATATCACATTTTTTACTTACTTTTTACATCATTTGGTCACAATTTCCAATTATTATACAATTGTTCACAGGAAAACGCGTTGTGAAATAACTCGCAGATTAAAAATGCAGGAATGATTGGAGGTCATTGTATGGCAATCGAAGTATTTAACAGGTATGAGAAGAAATATATGCTTGATGAAGTTACATTCAAAAGATTATTAGACCGTATATCTGATTATATGGAGCCGGATAAATATAATAAGAATGGTCAGTTTTATAGTATAAGCAACATTTATTATGACACAGATGACAACAGGCTTATAAGAAACTCAATAGAAAAGCCGGTGTACAAGGAAAAGCTCAGAATGAGAAGCTATGGTACGCCTGACACAAGTGATAAAGTTTTTCTTGAAATTAAGAAAAAATACAATGGAATTGTAAACAAGAGAAGAACCTCCATCGTGTTAGAAGATGCATACCAGTATATGGAGAATGGAACATTTCCTAAGGAAACAGAGTGTCTTAACAGACAGGTGTTAAAAGAGATAGATTACTTTAAGAGCATATACGACTTAAAGCCAAAAGTATATCTTTCATATGACAGATACGCATTTTTTGAGAAAAATGACGGAGATTTCCGAGTTACCTTTGATACCAATATCACAACACGAAGAGGTGACGTAAGGCTTGAGAGTGGAAGCTACGGTAACAGGCTTCTTCCACAGAATATCTACCTTATGGAGATTAAAATAAACGGTTCAGTGCCTATGTGGTTTACAAGCTGCCTTTCAGACCTCAAGATATATCCCGTTTCATTTTCAAAGTATGGAACAGAATATAAAAGATACGTTCTTGAGGGCTATGATAAAGATACAGAAATGCTTGATGAGCAGTATTCAGAATTAAATGAATTGTCTAACGAAGCTGCTTATCCATATGAAAATGTTATCAGATATAAAAACAAAGGTAAAACAGCCTCAGGTATATACACAGACAGCCAGAGCAGCGCGGTGTGCATATAAAAATTTATAAGAGTGTAAATGTATAAAATAAAGAAAGATTTACAAAGTAAATTATTTTAAAATGTTAAAAACACAAGAAAATCAATAAAATACAAAAAATAGATTAAAGGAGTGATAAGTATGTTTGATACAATATTTACAACAACATCAGATGGTTCAATCAGTATTACACAGTCAGTTATAGCGATAGGTGCAGCATTTATAATAGGATTTGTGATAGCTGCAGTATATATGTTCATATGCAAAAAAGAAGGCTGCCAGAAAAACTTTATAAGCGGACTTGCAATGCTTCCAGCAGTAGTAGCAGTAGTTATTCTTCTTGTAGGCAGCAATGTGGCAAGAGCTTTCTCAATGGCAGGCGCATTTGCACTTGTAAGGTTCAGAAGCGCACCTGGAAGTGCCAAAGATATATCAATAGTATTCTTCACAATGGCAGCAGGACTTGCCTGCGGACTAGGATATGTAACATTTGCGGCAGTATTCGTAGCAGTTATGCTTATCGTGCTTATAGGTGCAACAGCAATAGGCTTTGGTGACAGAAATACAGGAAAAAAACAGCTTAAAATAACAATACCAGAAAACCTCAACTACAGCTCAGTATTTGACGACCTTTTTGACAAATACACATCAGAATACAAGATGAGCAGGGTAAAGACAACAAATATGGGTACAATGTATGAGCTTACATACGAAGTGAGATTAAAAGACGAAAGTCAGGAAAAAGACTTCATAGACCAGTTACGCATAAGAAATGGAAACCTTAACATAACAATGGCACTTATGCAGGATAATGGAAGTGCAATGTTGAACTAAGAAATTGTAAACTGAATATGCTTACAATTTAGATAAAAAAGGCAATAAAATATAAGAATTTATAACACATACAAAATTATGCAACATTTTAAATTCGCACATTTGTTATAAAAATAAATATAAATACAAAGAAAATCAATATAAGAGGGAAAGCCGTGCCAAAGGCACGCTGCCCCTCTTATATTGATTTTCGTCCGTTATAACCAACATTATAAAATATGTTTTTCTAACGTATGCGTAATTGTACAATATTTTAAATTTGCTCATTTATAGTAAATAAATGTAGAACAGCCAAAGACAGACACAGTAGTGGTGGGGGATGGGAAGGGATGTGTGAGATGCACTTGAAGTTTAAGCGAGATAGTTCTTAGTTTTTGCATACGATAAACAGCTATGCGAATACAAGGATGTATTCGCAAACGAAGCCGCGACAGGACGTCGCGTCTGAGTGGTAGCATCCAAAAGCAGAACATAGCCGGAAAAACTTAGAAATATCCGCTTAAAGCTTCTGGCATCGAACATAACCACTCCCATCCCCCGCCACTACTGTGTCGTCCGTTTGCCACTCTAACATATATAGTCGTCTGTCTGTTATCCTCATATATATAATCTTTATAATGTCATTCGTCTACCATCATAATATCTCCACCAGAAACACAATATATAAATATCCATAATTTTCTACCTCAAACATTTTCAATTTGACATAATCCCTCCCACCCTATAGAATAGTAACAATAAAAATTCACCTCACAAAACCGAAATAAAACAAAATTCCTCTCTTGTTTTATTTGATAATATGGTTTATTATAATAGAGTATACGAAAGGGACGTGGTAGATATGGTAAACAATAATACACAATTTTTTAGAACACAGCCAGAAAAGACAATATCAGTAGAAGGAATACTTGAACAGGTATACCTTGCACTTAAAGAGAAAGGATACAATCCGGTTAACCAGATAGTTGGATATATAATGTCAGGAGATCCAACTTACATTACAAGCCATAATAACGCAAGAAGCCTTATTATGAAAGTAGAAAGAGATGAGCTTGTAGAGGAAGTTATAAAGTATTTCATCGAAGGAAAAGGGTTATAATATACGCATATGAGAGTAATAGGATTAGATTACGGAACAAAGACAGTGGGAGTGGCTCTTAGTGATGCACTTGGCATAACAGCACAGCCTGTTGAAACAATCACAAGAAAAGAAGAGAACAAGCTTAGAAAGACATATGCAAGAATAGAAGAGATTATAAGCCAGAACGATGTGACAAAGATAGTTGTAGGATTACCTAAGAATATGAACAACACAATCGGCGAGAGAGCAGAGGCATGCATGGAATTTGCTAATAATCTCGAGAGAAGAACAGGGCTTGAGGTTGTTATGTGGGATGAAAGACTTACAACAGTTTCGGCAGACAAGGCACTTATGGAAAGCGGCGTAAGACGAGAGAACAGAAAGGCAGTTATAGACCAGATAGCTGCAGTATTCATATTACAGGGATATCTTGACAGCCAGAGTAATAAGTAAAGAATGGTTAATTATTATATATGACCTGCATTATAAGAGGAATGTATGTCATGTGGTGGTTATTACATTTATAGAATATTGAGAAATAATATCAATAGGATTACATATCATAATAACTAATAGAATTGAAAAGGGAAATTGTATGGAAAAGCTTACTTTTATGACAGATGATAATGACAGCGTGGAATTATATATAATCGAGGAAACAAGAGCCAATGGAGTGAACTATTTATTAGTTACAGACTCAGATGATGAGGAAGATGGCGATGCACAGTGTTATATATTAAAAGATACATCAGCCGCAGAAGATGCAGAAGCAGCGTATGAGTTCGTGGAAGATGATACAGAATTTGATGCTATAAGCAGAATATTTGCAGAGCTTATGGATGACGGAGTTGAACTTGCGTAAAGAACAGGTATGTGCAGGATCTTGGATAGAATAATCTGCTATGTACTTAATAAAGACTTGTGAAGAGTTTCAGTGTGAAAGGAAGCTCTTTTTTCACGTATATATTTTAAGATTTATTTATATTTATATTTAAAGAATGACGAGGTGCTTAATGAAAAAAGAAAATGTTGGTTCTGTTAAAGTTATACCTCTTGGAGGACTTGAACAGATTGGTATGAATATTACTGCCATCGAGTACGATGACAGTATTGTTGTTGTAGACTGCGGACTTAGTTTCCCAGAAGAAGAAATGCTTGGTATTGACCTTATTATCCCTGATGTAACATATCTTAAGGAAAATATTGATAAGGTTAAGGCATTTGTTATAACACACGGACATGAAGATCATATAGGAGCTATTCCTTATGTACTTAAGGAGGTCAATGTTCCTATCTATGCTACAAGACTTACAATGGGACTTATAGAGTCCAAGTTAAAAGAGCATAATATGATGCGCAATGTAAAGAGAAAGGTTGTCAAGTATGGACAGTCAGTAACTCTTGGAGATTTCAGGGTTGAGTTCATAAGAACTAACCACAGTATAGCAGATGCAGCGGCACTTGCTATATTCTCACCGGCAGGTATTCTTGTTCATACAGGAGATTTTAAGGTTGATTACACACCAGTTAATGGTAGTCCTATAGACCTTCAGAGATTTGCAGAGCTTGGAAAGAAGGGGGTGCTTGCACTTATGTGTGATAGTACTAACGCTTTAAGACCGGGCTTTACGATGTCTGAAAGAACCGTTGGAAGTACATTTGATAAGATATTTAACGACAATAAGAACAGCAGAATAATTATAGCTACATTTGCATCTAATGTTGACAGAGTACAGCAGATTATCAATGCAGCAGTGGCTTATGGAAGAAAAGTGTGCGTTGAAGGCCGAAGCATGGTTAACATCATAGATGTTGCAGAAGACCTTGGATATCTTCATATTCCAGACGGAACTCTTATAGAAACAGAGGCTATGAAGAATTACACACCAGAGCAGATAGTTCTTATAACAACAGGTAGTCAGGGTGAGTCTATGGCAGCTCTTTCAAGAATGGCAGCTAACCTTCACAGAAAGGTATCTATACAGCCGGGCGACTGCGTAGTATTCTCTTCAACACCTATTCCGGGTAATGAAAAGTCAGTTGCAAGAGTTATCAACGAACTTGGTATGAAGGGTGCTAAGGTTATATTCCAGGATACACATGTATCAGGACATGCATGTCAGGAGGAGATAAAGCTTGTTTATTCACTTCTTAAGCCAAAGTATGCTATACCTGTGCATGGTGAGTACAGACATCTTATAGCGCAGAAGGAAGTAGTTATGTCACTTGGATATGATAAGGATGATGTTATCATAGCTAAGTCAGGCGATGTTATAGAGTTAAGCGATGAAAAGGCTGATATAGTAGGTAAAGTCCATACAGGAGCTATACTTGTAGATGGTCTTGGAGTTGGTGATGTTGGTAATATCGTATTAAGAGATAGACAGAACCTTGCTGAGAATGGTATTATTATAGTAGTTCTTACCCTTGAAAAGTACAGTGGACAGCTTATAGCAGGTCCGGATATAGTAACAAGGGGCTTCGTATATGTAAGGGAAGCAGAAGAGCTTCTTGATGAAGCAAGGGCAATAGTCACAGACTCAGTACTCAGATGTCTTGATAAGAATATCACAGACTGGAGTAAGATAAAGAATATCATTAAGGATGACCTTAGTGAGTACTTATGGAAGAAGATGAAGAGAAATCCGGTTATTCTTCCTATAATTATGGAAGCCCAGTTATAAGTCTATAAAAGTAGGAATTCAGAATATATGGGAGAGTTTCATGCAGAAAATAAATCAGTTGAAGGCTGAGATAGCTGATACCATAAAGGAAAGCACTGAATATAAAGAGTATAAAAGGTTAGAGGCGATAGTAAATATGGACCCTAACTTAAAAAGAAGTATTGATGAGTTCAGAAGAAGGAACTACGAGATACAGAATAGTGGACAGGTTGAAGATATATTTGCAGCGCAGGAAGAACTTAATAATCAGTACAAGGATATGAGAAACCAGTATATGGTTAACAGATATCTGTTAGCTGAGGTATGTCTGTGCAGAATGGTTCAGGATATATGCAGGGCAGTAGTTGACTCAATCGACTTTGACCTTGACTTTTTAAGATAATGCAGATATGAAGCTTAATTGAGGCATACAGGCGGTGATGTCAGACAAGCTTTATTGACCTTAATATCAGGATGAATGGATGGAAGATTAATTATGAATAATAAGTCAATCAGAATGATTGTTTCTATATCATTGAATGCATTATTTATAGCAATAGCGGTGATTATAGTTGTCACAGCCGGAACTAAGGCATATACATTTGGCAACAGGATATTCAATGAAAAGGCAGTTGATTCAATAGACAATGCGAAGGTTGTGGATGTTACTATAAGCAGCGGTGTGTCAGCTAAGAAGCTGGCAGCGCAGTTGTACGACAAGGGTCTTATAACCGATAAAGCAGTATTCTACTTTCAGGTTAAGCTATCAGACTATAAGGATAAGTTTCAGGATGGAACATACAGCCTTAACACAAGTATGAAGCCGACTGAGATGATGAAGATATTGGCTGGAGTCAGTGATGAGAGCAGTGACGAAGAGGAATAGACAGTCTGGCTGTTAATGGAGGATGCGGTAGTGATTGTTAATGAAAGAGTTGTATCTTATATTAATTCTCTTGACCGTGGCAATTCTGACATATGCAATATAATTGAAAAAGAAGCGATTGAGGACCAGGTCCCAATTATAAGAAAAGAGATGGGCAATCTGCTAAAGGTGCTGCTTAAGTTAAAGCAGCCCAAGTCGATCCTTGAAGTGGGAACGGCGGTAGGTTACTCATCTATTCTTATGAGTGAGAATATGCCAGTGGATTGTAAGATAGTTACAATAGAGAATTATGATAAGAGAATACCAATAGCACGTAATAATATTAAAAGAGCTGGAAAGGAAGATTGTATACAGCTTATAGAGGGTGATGCCATGGAGGTTTTAAAGGAGCTTGAAGGTCCTTTTGACTTTATATTTATGGATGCAGCCAAGGGGCAGTATATAAACTATCTTCCAGAGGTATTAAGACTTATGCCACATGGAGGACTTCTTATATCAGATAATATCCTTCAGGAGGGTGAGCTGGTAGAGTCAAGATATGTTGTCACAAGAAGGGACAGAACGATACACACAAGAATAAGAGAGTATGTGTATGAGCTTACCCACAATGATGAGCTTGTGACATCGATAGTTCCGATAGGTGATGGTATAACACTTAGTGTAAAGAATTAAATGGATATACAGATGTAGATTAGTGTGAAAAATGAATTTTTCATACGCAGGATTTGTGTCTGCGTGCACATGACACAAACTTGTTATTTGCAAAAAATGTGCGCAGAAAAGAGGATACTATGGCAGGACATTACTATAATGGCAGAGAATTAGAGCTTCTGATACCAGCAAGCTGTCTTGAAGTGTTAAAGACAGCCGTTATATTTGGTGCGGATGCAGTATATATCGGAGGAGAGGCTTTTGGATTAAGAGCCAAGGCTAAGAACTTCTCTAAGCAGGATATGATAGACGGGATTAAGTTTGCACACGAACATGATGTAAAGGTGTATGTTACAGCTAACATTCTTGCGCATAATTATGACCTTGATGGTGCAAGAGAATACTTTAAGGAACTTGATGTAATAAAGCCGGATGCGGTTATTATATCTGACCCGGGTATGTTTACAATCGCTAAGGAAGAACTTCACGATATTGATATCCATATAAGCACACAGGCTAATAATACTAACTATATGACTTATAAGTTCTGGTGGGAGCAGGGTGCAAAGCGTGTTGTTTCAGCAAGGGAATTATCACTTAATGAGATTAAGGGGATAAGAAAGAATATACCGGATGAAATGGAAATAGAAACATTTATACATGGAGCTATGTGTATATCATATTCAGGAAGATGTCTTCTCAGCAACTTTATGGCAGGCAGGGATGCCAACAAGGGCGCATGTACTCATCCTTGCAGATGGAAGTATGCGGTAGTTGAGGAAAACAGACCAGGTGAATATATGCCGGTGTATGAGAATGAAAGAGGCACTTATATATTCAACTCAAAGGATTTGTGCATGATAGAGCATATTCCTGAGCTTATAGAAGCAGGAATAGACAGCTTTAAGATTGAAGGCCGTATGAAGACAGCTCTTTATGTGGCAACAGTTGCAAGAACATACAGACTTGCCATAGACGATTTCCTTAAAGACCCTGAACTGTACAAGTCAAGAATACCATTCTATAAGTCAGAGATAAGCAAATGTACTTACAGACAGTACACAACAGGCTTCTTCTTTGGAAAGCCAGACGAGAATACACAGATATATGAGAGCAATACTTATATTAAGGAATACACATATCTTGGAATAGTCGGCGATATGAATGAGGAAGGCTTATATAATATAGAACAGCGCAACAAGTTCTCGGTTGGTGAGCAGATAGAAGTTATGAAGCCGGATGGAGAGAATATACAGGTTACAGTCAGGAGAATAACTGACGATAAGGGAAAGGATATGGAAAGCTGTCCACATCCAAAGCAGCAGTTATATATCGACCTTGGCGTTAAGCTTGATAGATACGATATACTCCGCCGTAAGGAAGACTAATATAGATAAAAAGTAAATTATGTTACAATAGGATATGCAATAAAAGGCACTTTTACACATAGAATAATAAAAATATGTGTAGAGGTGCCTTTCTTTGAAAGCATTTGAACAGCCATTATCAGAGCTTGAAGAAAAGGAAATGATAAAGAGGAGTCAGAGTGGGGATATGGATGCGCGTAATATACTTGTAGAAAAGAATATGCGCCTTGTTGCACATATGATTAAGAAATATATGTCACCAGACAGGGACACAGACGACCTTATATCAGTGGGTACTATAGGCCTTATAAAGGCAGTGAATACATTTGACCCTGATAAAAAGATACGTCTTGCGACTTATGCTGCCAAATGTATTGATAATGAGCTTCTTATGATGCTGCGTAATGATAGAAAAAAACTTATGGAGCTGTCCTTATCAGAGCCGATAGGAACAGATAAGGAGGGCAATGATATAACATTTATGGATGTTGTCGGAGATGAAGAACGGGATGACGCAGCCAATATGTTGACAGCGCAGCAGCTTAGATGTATAAAAGAGCATATGGGTGATACATTAAGCAGCAGGGAAATGCTTATAATATGTGAGAGGTTCGGTCTTTTTGGAAAGTCTGAAAAAACTCAGAATGAGATAGCAGGAGAGCTTGGTATAAGCCGGAGTTACGTAAGCCGTATTGAAAGAAAAGCGTTGGATAAACTACACACACTTTTGAACAACTACGGACTGCTGGAGTAGTTGCGGTTGTAATAGAGGACGTATAGTGCTATTATAAAAAGAGAAGCGACAATGCCAGAGTATACATATATTGTATGCCTGGCATTTTATGCAATATAATGATGTCAGGGATGAAGAATATTCTGACCTGACTGGCGTATACGGATTGTTTTATTGCTACGCAGTTTGTACAATTCTTACATTATATAATATATAGAAAGAGTGAATATTATGAGTGATAAGTCAAATGTTATAAAAGAAAGACTGGCTAAGGTCAGGGAAATAATGAAAGAAAGCGGAATAAGTGTATATGTTGTTCCAACAGGGGACTATCATATATCAGAGTACGCAGGTGATTACTTTAAGGAAAGAGAATTCATAACAGGATTTACGGGGTCAGCAGGAACAGCAGTCATAGATATGGACGAGGCTGTGCTTTTTACCGATGGAAGATACTATGTGCAGGCGGAAAAGCAGCTTGACGGCAGTACTATAGAGCTTATGCGTATGGGAAGTGAAGGTGTTTTAACACTTACAGAATATTGCAGGGAAAGACTTTCAAAGGGCGGTACAATCGGCTTTGACGGAAGATGTGTCGAGGCAAAGCAGGGTATAGAGCTAAGAAATGCAGCGTATGAAGCTGGGGCTGAGTGTGATTATGAGTTTAATGCGATAGAAAAAATATACGCAGACAGGGCAGAATTTCCACACAGCAAGGCATTTTATCTAGATGAGAAGTATTCAGGAGAGAGCATAAGTGACAAGATTTCCAAGGTAAGAGAGGTTATGGCGGCGGAAAATGCAGACTGTCACATAACAGCTTCACTTGATGATATATGCTGGTTATACAATATAAGAGGCAACGATGTCCATTGTAATCCTGTGATTATGGCATATTCGTGCGTATATGATAATGAAGCAGTTCTGTATACAGACAAGGACAGGCTGTGTGATGATAAAGTTTTGCTGGATAAGCTTTCATATGCAGGTGTCAGGGTAGCACCATATGAGAGTATATATGAAGATATAAAGAATATGGGAGCTGTAAGCGGACACAGCTGCAGGCTGCTGCTTGATACAAAGCGTATTAATACAAGACTTTATATGCTTGCCATAAACAATGGTGATATTGAAGTTATAGACAGACAGAACCCTGAGGTGCTTTTAAAGTCAGTTAAAAATGCTACAGAGATAGCCAACTTAAGAGATGTACATATAGATGACGGACTTGCAGTGACACGTTTTATATTCTGGTTAAAGGATACTATAAGAAAAGGTGTGGATATAACAGAATATGATGCAGCTATGTACCTTGATGGTTTAAGAAGCCAGATAAAGGATTATATAGAACTAAGCTTTGATACAATAAGTGCTTATGCCGGTAATGCGGCTATGATGCACTATCAGGCAACAAAGGATAACTGTGCAAAGCTTAAGCCAGAGGGAATGTTACTTGTTGACTCAGGCGGACAATACTTAAGAGGTACAACAGATATAACAAGGACTATAGCGCTTGGAGAGGTTACAGATGAGATAAAGAAGTGCTATACACTTACGTTAAAAGGTATGCTTAATCTTGCTAACACACATTTTCTGTATGGCTGTACCGGCTATAATCTTGATATTATGGCGAGAGCACCGCTGTGGGAGCAGAATATAGACTACCGCTGTGGTACAGGTCACGGAGTTGGTTATCTTTTAAATGTACACGAAGCCCCTAATGGCTTCAGATGGAGACATATACAGGGAGTGAATGACCTTGCGGTATTAAAAGAGGGTATGGTTACGTCAGATGAACCGGGTGTATATGTAGAAGGACAGTTTGGTATAAGGATAGAAAATGAGATAATAGTAGTAAAAGATACTTCAAACGAATATGGAAGCTGGCTTAAGTTTGATATGCTGACAGCCGTTCCTATAGACTTAGAGCTGGTTGACAAAGACTACCTTAACGATAAGGATATTAAGCAGCTCAACGAATATCATAAGTGGGTTTACGATGTGTTAAGTCCTCATATGGAAGGGGAGGAACTTGAACGCTTAAAGGAAAGTACAAGAAGTATATAATGTTACAGGATTGCGTAACAATTTAAAAATGTAGCAATCTGTGTACATCAGTAAGGTTCAAAGGTCTTACATCATAATATAGAAAGTGAGAGTGTGTATGGATATAAAAGAATTCAGGTCAAATGAAGCGGCTAAGACAGAGCAGCAGCCGGCATATACCGATGGCTCAGCGAATGGTTCGGTAAACTATAAAGTGTATGCGCTTATCGGTATTATTGCGGCATTAATAGTTATAATAATAGCTGTGTTTATAAAGGCAAATAAGTTCGATATAAAGGAGTATATAAAGCCTGTATACACGGGTGCTAATGGATATGCTTCAGTTACATTTGTTATAGATGAAGATGGATTATCGGCAAAGCTTTTAGGAAAAAATCCGGACGGTGACAGACAATATTATGTTGAGAAGTTCATAGAGTCACTTTCTGCACACACAGATGCGGCGGATATTAAGAATGGTGATACTGTTGATGTTGTAATAGAGTACAATGAAGCTTATGCGGATGGTGCAAAGGCTGATATACCTCACAGTGAGTATTCATATAAGGCAAAAGGCATAACAGATGGTGCGGTAATTGATATATATTCAGGAGTCAGCGTTGCATTTACGGGAATAAGTCCTGACGCGAAGATAGTTGTAAGTAATGAGTGGGAGGACGATTACCTTAAGACACTTACATTTTCAGAGAACAAGGCAGAAGGTATAGTGCTTGGCGATACGGTTACTATTATGTGCGATACTTCATATGAGGAGCTTGCAAGACACGGAATAATAGCACGTTCCATGGAAATGAGCTGCACAGCAGATATGCTCAGTTCTTACTGTGAGTCAAAGGATGATATTAACAGCGACCTTATGAAGACAATATATTCTGAGATATCTGATACAATCAAGGAAGAAACAGAGGATGTAACCTATAGAATGTTGTTTGCGGCTACAGGAAACACAGATTATCTTTATCATCTTAACGAGGAAAAAGCTGATAACATTAAGATAGAAGCTGCGTATTTCCTTGACAGAAAAGCAGAAGCTGACAGTGTTTCTGATCGTGACAGTACTGTTGTAAGAAATTATATAGTGGTTGAGGCATCGGCTGATATAAGTGATAATGAGGGTAGTGAACAGGTTTACTTTATGTTTGCATACACTAATGCCTATGTTACTATTGATGGCACATTTAATGTAGGACACGATAATCAGAATAAACGTTTTTCATGCAGTATGAATGAGCAAAATCTGTATGATGAGTATGTTGGTGACTTGAAAAATAACTATACAATTGATAAAATAAAATAAGTGTGTGATAAGGAGTTATAAACGGGATGAATTACAGGAAAAAAGTACGTCTGGGTGACCTTTTGGTGCAGAAAGGGATAATAACCGAAGAACAGCTTGGCGAAGCCTTGAAGATGCAGAAAGAAAAAAAGATGATGCTCGGCGAAATGATTGTAACTATGGGCTTTGCAACACAGAGTCAGATTAATGATGTACTGTGTGAACATCTTAATATCGACTTTGTTGATATGAGAGAGGAAGAACCAGACCAGCAGGTATTGTCACTGTTAGATGAGTCTATTATGAGAAAGTATACACTTGTGCCATTAAGACATGATATGGACAATGCAGGTGCTATACAGGTAGCTATGGCTGACCCTATGAATATCCTTGCCATGGATGATATTAATATCATAACAGGTATGCAGGTGGTTCCACTTCTTGCCAATGCGCAGGATATCAATGCATTTCTGGATAAAGCATTCGGACAGCAGCAGGCACAGAATATCGTAGAGTTATACAAGAAGGAGCAGGGCGAAAGTAACAAAGAGGCAGAAAAAGAGAATAATGCCAGAAGAGAAGAAATAGAAAATGCGCCTATCGTAGTACTTATTAATAATATCATAGAGCAGGCCGTAAGACAGCGTGCGAGTGATATACATATTGAACCTATGGAAAAGACAGTGCGTGTAAGATACAGAATAGATGGTAATCTTAAAGAGATTATGAAGTATGATAATGCGCTTCTTGGTGCTATCACAACACGTCTTAAGATTATGTCAGGAATGGATATATCAGAGAAGCGTAAGCCACAGGATGGACGTATAACAACAACCGTAGACAAGAGAGAGTATGATATCCGTGTATCTAATCTTCCAACAGTTTACGGAGAAAAAGTCGTTATGAGAATTGCATCAAAGGAAGGCTTTAACGTAGATATATCAAAGCTTGGTCTTACTGAAAGGGACAGGAGAGTATTTCAGGAGATACTTAAGAATCCACACGGCATTATCCTTGTAACAGGACCTACAGGTAGTGGTAAGTCAACAACATTGTATACAGCGCTTAGTGAGCTGAATACAGAGGATGTTAATATTATCACGGTTGAAGACCCGGTCGAAGCGAATATAGATGGTATTAATCAGGTTCAGGTTAACACTAAGGCTAATCTTACATTTGCATCAGCACTTCGCTCTATATTGCGACAGGACCCTGATATCATTATGATAGGTGAAATCCGAGATTCTGAAACAGCGGAGATAGCGGTAAGAGCGTCTATCACAGGACATCTGGTTGTAAGTACACTTCATACTAACAGTACGGCAAGTTCTGTGGCTCGTCTTGATGATATGGGTGTTGAACCATACCTTATCGCCGATTCAATGGTCGGTATCATTGCACAGCGACTCGTAAGAAGATTATGCGAATGTAAAAAGGCAAAAGAAGCGACAATAGAAGAAAAGCAGATGCTTGGAATTGATACAGATGAGCCATTTACAATATATGAACCTTGTGGCTGTAAGTTGTGTAACAATACAGGTTATTACGGACGAATGGGTATATATGAGATTATGAAGATATCGCCAGCTATCAAGAGGCTTATATCTAAAAATGCAGATGCGGACGATATTAAAAATCAGGCTATTAAAGAAGGCATGAATACACTGAAGATGGCAGCAGCCAACGGCGTAAAGGAAGGCATAACATCGATAGCAGAGATGATTAAAGCTACATACGAGGTTGAAGAGGAGGAAGAAAATAAGTGATTACAGTAGAACAGCTGCTTATGACAGCAAAGGAACAGGGAGCATCAGATGTACATATTACAGTAGGTGTGCCACCTAAGATGAGAGTGAATGGAGAATTACTTGACCTTGATTATCCAAGACTTATGCCAGATGACTGCGAAAAGATAATTCTTAGTATTATGAATGACAGACAGCTTGAGATGTTCAAGGAAAATGGAGAGGCTGACTTTTCATTTTCAATACCTCAGGTAGGACGTTACAGAGTAAATGTGTTCAGACAGAGAGGTTCAGTTGCATGTGCTATGCGTATAGTAGGTACAGAAGTGCCAAAGCCTGAACAGTTAGGTGTTCCACAGTCTGTTATAGACCTTTATGATAAGAAGAGAGGCCTTGTGCTTGTAACAGGTCCTACAGGTAGTGGTAAATCGACAACCCTTGCCTCACTTATTGACAGGATTAATGATGAGCGTAATGCCCATGTTATTACACTTGAAGACCCTATCGAGTATCTTCATACACATAGAAAGTCTATGATTAACCAGAGAGAGATTGGCATAGATACACAGTCTTATGCAAAGGCATTAAGGTCGGCTTTAAGAGAAGACCCGGATGTTATTCTTGTAGGAGAAATGCGTGACCTTGAAACTATCTCGACAGCCATAACAGCAGCAGAAACAGGACATCTTGTATTCTCTACACTTCATACTATAGGTGCAGCAGCCACAATCGACAGAATAATCGATGTGTTCCCACCACACCAGCAGCAGCAGATAAGAGTGCAGTTAGCAACAGTTCTTGAGGCTGTTATATCACAGCAGCTCATACCTCTTGAAAGAAAGAAGGGAAGAGTAGCAGCATTTGAAGTTATGCACGGTTCAGTTGCCATAAAGAACCTCATAAGAGAGGGAAAGACACACCAGATAACAGGTATAATCCAGACAAGCAAGAAAAATGGAATGATAACTATGGACGATGCGCTCTTAGATCTTTACGACAGAGGCTTTATAAGCGCAGAGAACACAGTAAGCTTCGCACAGGATACATCTTATGTGGAGAAGAGGGTTAATATATTCTAATGCTACAGAATGATACTTATAAATATACAAAGACTATGTTCTTGTGATTAAAGAGCTCTGGATGGTAATGAAATAATAATGATATGAGGGTCAAAAGGTATTTTGCCCCTCATTTATGATTAATCAGATTACTCCATGCAAGCATGCATCGATGATACCTTTTGCCCCTTTAATCATAATAATTAAATGAAAAAGAAGCAGGTTTCATATAGAAGCCTGCTTCTTAATAATATACGCATATACAGCGATATGTCTGCATATTATTTATTAAAATCTCAATTCATCCAATCAATTAATACAGATTAAACACGAGAGATGTACTCACCTGTTCTTGTATCAATCTTAATTGTGTCACCCTGGTTAACAAATAATGGAACTAAAATCTTAGCACCTGTTTCAAGGATAGCTGGCTTAGTAGCACCAGTAGCTGTATCACCCTTAACACCTGGTTCAGACTCTGTAATCTGAAGTTCTACTGTGATAGGTGGCTCGATAGAGAATACATTGCCGTTGTGTGAGCAAAGCTTAACCATCTCATTTTCCTTAACGAACTTAAGTGAATCACCAACATTCTCTGCTGATAAAGCAATCTGCTCAAATGTTTCTGTATCCATAAAGTTGTAAAGGTCGCCATCAGAGTAAAGATACTGATATTCTCTCTTCTCGATGTGTGCGAGGTCAAACTTTTCTGTTGGTCTGAAAGACTTTTCAACAACACCACCACTTACGATATTCTTTAACTTAGTTCTAACGAAAGCAGCACCCTTACCAGGCTTTACATGCTGGAATTCAATAATCTGCCAAATGTTATTATCCATCTGAATTGTTAAACCATTCTTAAAATCTCCTGCGCTTACCATTCTTTGGTATACCTCCTAATTATCATAACTACTTACCATTCTATAATAAAATCGGAAGTTTGGCAACTGTTTTTTTAAGATTTGCAGTTCAGAATTAAGGTCTTGGTAGTCTGAACCTGAGAACTTAAGAAAGACAGATTATTATAATATTATGAAGCTACTTTGCAGTGAAAGTAGAACATACGGTGTCACCAGCATTTACGGCGGTTATGCCTGATATGTCAACGTGGTCGGCATGACATGCACTGTCCTCATTGTATACACAGTTGTGGGCAGCACACTGTATTGTGAGATTGAGCTTAGGAGAGGCAGCAGCATTGCGTGCGGAACCATTTTCTTTTTTGTTATCAAAGCTTCCACAGCATGTTTCATCGCAGGTACATGCATTAGCCCCCTTTACATCAATGCCGCTAAGACAGCAGCATTTGTCAGCATTGTGTGTACAAGTAGATGCATTACAGCTTAAGTTTGTCATATAAAAAACCTCCTGTTAATAAATAGTACACCTGAAATCACAGGCATATTAGTTATTATTAACAGGAGTTAGAATATTATTCGTTATTTCACAAGACTAAAATCAATCTTTGACTTTTCGCCGCTATAGTAGCGGACAACGACCTTGGCTACAATTTTTTCTTTTTTAACAAATGTATTGACCCAGTATCTTGAGTCTTTGGAATTATTACGGTTGTCACCAAGCATAAAATAAGAGTCTTCGGGAACAATATAAGTATAAGTTTCCCCATCATCTAATATATAATCCTTGATATATGGCTCATCAAGCTCTTCACCATTGATGTATACACGGCCATTTTTAATCTGGACGATATCGTTTGGAAGACCGATTACACGCTTGACATAATTCTGTGTTTCATCATCAGGAAACTTGAATATTATAATATCGCCACGCTTTGGCTCAGAGAACTTATATGCAAGCCTGAAACCGAAGAGTCTGTCGCCTTCCCATATTGTATCACGCATAGAACCTGACGGAACTTCTGCATTTATTATAATAAAGTTCGTGAATACAAGCGCAAATACAACGGCTATAACTACTATCTTGACAAGGCTTAACACTTCTGAAAATAAAAAGCTGAAAAAGCCCTTGGAAGACTGGTAGTCCTTAGAGGAGTCAAGCGGTTCGTCATCGTAATCGTCATAATCGTCATTGTCATCATAAGTATTAAAGCGTGTGCCAGCTGAATGATGACTGCTGTTATTACTGCCATAATCGTCATCGTCATTATATGTGTTAAAACGCCTGCCTTCTGAAGACTGGCGTTCATAATCAGAATTGTCATCATCTAAAGCTGGATAATCGTCCTCAAAATCTATAAAACCAAAATCTTCATCATCGTCATCGGGTGTAAAATAATTATTATTGTCTGACATATATTTCCCCATTCTGGTGCGTAAATTCATTAAAATAACCCCAGCCTGCTTAAAACAGATGGGGTTATCTGAAATACTAAGCACAATTTAATGTATGCTTATATAATATGTTAAATTTAATTATTTTGCAAGTAATTCCATAATCTTATTACTTCTTTGTACGAAAGCTGTCATCTGTGCAGGTGCAAGAGGAGCGTGGCTTATAAGTGCAAGGTCATATAACTGCTGGCAGATAATGTCAGTATTTTCGCCATCCTTGTGCTCAACAATATACTTGACAAGGTCGTTGTTAGCATTAAGTACAAGAGTCTGTCCGTTAGAACCAAACATAGCTGGGTCCATGCCAGACATACCATACATTTTCATCATATCCTGCATACGTCTGTCCTGTTCAGAAAGAGTAATCATAGAAGATACAGAAGCATCCTTTAACTTCTCAACCTTGATGTTAAGGTTATCGTTGTTAAGAGCCTTCTTGAAAGCAGCAGTAAGAGCTTCAGTTGTATCTTTTAACTCATCTTCGCTTGTTTCTTCCTTGAATATATCAGAAAGGTCAGTATCAATTCTTGCAAACTTAAGACCTTCATTCTTGCCCTCAAGGTGAGTGATGAATGGCTGGTCGATGTTGTGTGTAAGAATGATAGCATCCATGTTTTCTTTCTTAAACATATTGATATACTGGCTCTGTTCCTTCTCATCAGTAACATAGAATACAGTATTTTCATGCTTTTCCTTGTTAGCTTCAAGGTAATCCTTAAGAGTTACATACTTACCCTCAAGGTTTTTGAAGATAATATAATCGTTCATCTTTTCAGAGAACTTCTCATCCTTTAAGCAGCCGAACTTGATAAATGGGTTGATGTCATCCCAGTATTTCTCATAGTTCTCACGGTCTGTCTTGCACATACCAGAGAGCTTGTCAGCAACCTTTTTAGTGATGTAGTCAGATATCTTCTTAACAAAACCATCGTTCTGGAGTGCTGAACGTGATACATTAAGAGGAAGGTCTGGGCAGTCGATAACACCCTTTAGCAGAAGAAGGAATTCAGGAATAACCTCCTTTATGTTATCAGCAACGAATACCTGATTGTTGTAAAGCTTTATAGTTCCCTCGATTGACTCATATTCTGTGTTAATCTTAGGAAAGTAAAGAATACCCTTTAAGTTGAAAGGATAGTCCATGTTAAGGTGAATCCAGAATAAAGGCTCTTTGTAGTCGTTAAATACCTTGCGGTAGAATTCCTTATATTCATCGGCAGTACATTCATTAGGATGCTTTGTCCAGAGAGGGTGGATATCATTGATTGCAACAGGTCTTTTTACAATCTTAGCCATCTTCTTGGCAGGAACCTTCTCAACTGTTTCCTTAGTTCCGTCTTCCTTTTCAACTTCCTCAGTAACAGCGTCCTTTATAAATGTATCAAGTACAGTATCTTTCTCAGTAACTTCTTCTTCTGGGATTTCCTCTGTTAATTCACCAGCATCCTCGTTAGTTAAGAAGATAGGTACAGGCATAAATGAGCAGTACTTCTCAACAACTTCACGTGCCTTGTATTCATTTGCAAATTCATAGCTGTCTTCATTTAAGTAAAGAGTGATAGTAGTACCCGGTGTTGCAGCTGTACCGTCAGCCATATCATATTCTGTACCGCCGTCACATTCCCAGTGAACAGCCTTAGCGCCTTCCTTGAAAGAAAGAGTATCAATAGTAACCTTGTCAGCTACCATAAATGCTGAGTAGAAACCAAGTCCGAAGTGACCGATAATCTGGTCATCGTTAGCCTTATCCTTATACTTCTCAAGGAAAGCTTCAGCACCAGAAAAAGCTATCTGGTTAATGTACTGTTCAACTTCCTCGTCAGTCATACCGATACCATTATCGATAATCTTAATAGTTTTATTGTTAGCACTTACTTTAACATCTATCTTATATTCAATATCGTCAGGTGCTTCATATTCGCCAATCATATCAAGCTTTTTTAACTTAGTGATGGCATCGCAGCCGTTTGATATAAGTTCTCTGTAAAAAATGTCGTGGTCAGAATACATCCACTTCTTAATAATAGGAAAAATATTGTCACTGTTAATTGATAAACTACCATGTGTATTAGCCATAATTAATCTCTCCAATCTGCGTGATATTACGCTTAAGTTTAATATTTATATACTGTGGCTGGGTATGAGTATGAACATCATAAACTGCCGCAGTGGTTGTTATTGCATTTAAGCAATTTCATAATATGTAGTTTAATATTCTGTCTGGTGGAAGTCAAGAGAAAATTAGCACTCAAATGTAGTGAGTGCTAATAAAAATAAGCCAAACCCAGTAAAATCAAGGCTTTCAGAAATTATTAAATAAATATAAAAACGTCAGGGGCAAAGAGCATTACTCAGTTTCCTCGAAATCAAGCCCCTTATCAGCTAAGAATTTCTTTATGTAAGAGTCGAATGCCGTATCAAGTGTCTTATCAAGGCTGAATATGTTGAGTGAAGTTCCTGTAATGATGTCGGCGTGTCCCTCCTGATACCTGATATTAATAAAAAGTCCATTGATGTTATCAGTAGATAATCCGGCTTCAATCTGGCTAAGAAGTGCTTCGGTATCTTTAGTGGACATAAGCATAACAATCTTCATTGATGAAGGCACTTTGCTTCCTTTGATAAGACTGAAACAGAAAGGCTTCTGATTAAGCCACAGCTCATATCTTCGGGCATCACCTTCAAGTGTCTCCCACTCCTCATCTGAGTAAAATGCACGGTTAATCTGCCCGTCTATAGAGTGAGAGCACGAGGTCTTTATATCTGCCTCTGATAAAAGAAAGTTATCGAAGGTATCCTTTACAAGCAGGTGCGACATAAATGTTTTAGTGTTTTTTATTCTAAGTGAAATCATATAGTATCTCCAATCTTTAATAATGTGTCCAGAAGGTCTGAACTTAACTGCCCCTGATTATTATACTATTATTTTTGATGTTTTTCATTAAGTATTTTTGATTAATACAGCAATTTCAAGTTAATGGTAAAAAAAATATCTGGTGTAATAAGAATTATTTCAAAGGTAACTAAAGAAATATTTTGAGTTAAAAGATAAAATATGTTAATATAAAATAATAAAAATATTTACATAATTGAGGAGGCCTTTTAAACAGGGAAAATGAACCTGCGTATACTGAAAATAATATGTATACAATGACAGTAGGAAATTATGTTTTAATATGTTATCCATCTGGAAAGACAGATAAGGAGTACATAGCACCAGATAAACTGGAACTTATAGGTGGATATAATATCAGTAATAAATATCTTGAAAAGATAGTGCTTAATGAAGGCTTAAGAGTAACGTCATCTGCACAGTTAAGGGAAACAGCTTATTTATACAGTGGCTTTATGGATGAAGCTTCTTATGAATTTGCCAATCTTAAAGAATTGATAATTCCATCAACAGTCATTGAAGCAGATTGCAAATTTGAAACAGACGGAATAGATAAGGCTGTTAATAAATCAAATGTAGACGTAAAGATGGAATGTAGAAACAGTACTGTTGTATGTAACAGAAAATTTGTATCGTTAACAACAGGTCAGGAAAGCGATGTTATAAAAGCTGGTGATACATATACAACATTAAAGCACCAGTATGGAGAATGGTATATTGTGTGGGAGCCTACAGAATATCATGAGGGCGAAAAGGCACATAAGTGTAATGTATGTGGTTATGAGGAGAGAGTCTCTATTCCATCAACATCTGACAGTGTCAAGAATGGCTTATATATGGATGATGCTGGTAACTGGTATTATTACAAGGATGGCGTGGTAGAGAATGATTATACAGGACTTGCCAGCAATGAATATGGCTGGTTCTATGTATCAGATGGAGCAATCGACTGGAGTTATACGGGCCTTGCAAGTAATGAATATGGTTGGTTTTATGTGACGGGCGGAGTGCTTGACTGGAACTATACAGGACTTGCAGATAACGAATATGGCTGGTTCTACGTGACAGGCGGAGTACTTGACTGGAGCTATACAGGACTTGCAAATAACGAATATGGCTGGTTTTATGTGACAGGCGGAGTGCTTGACTGGAGCTATACAGGACTTGCAAATAACGAATATGGCTGGTTTTATGTGACAGGCGGAGTACTTGACTGGAGCTATACAGGACTTGCTAACAATGAGTATGGCTGGTTCTATATCAGCAATGGTGTATTGGATTGGAATTATACTGGTACAGCAAGTAATGAATATGGAACATGGAATGTTGTAAATGGACAGGTAGTGTTCTAAAAGGTGTTAGACTCTTGGAAGAGCCGTGCATTGACAATGTAATATAACATAAATATAGTATAAGAATATAACAATTTCCCTTAAACAGACAAGAACAATATTCATAGTCTGCTTAAGGGAATTTTTAATACCGATAACTGTCTGAGAGAATTCTGCTGCCAGTTTATATACATAATTAATTGCCATTTTATTATCGTGAAATTAAATTTTCAAGAAGGTCCACAATCTTAAATAATACAGTAGATATAATACAGAGTATCACAATACTCATAGACACATAAGTCATCTTGAATACCTGTGAGCCGTATATTATAAGGTAGCCAAGACCTTTATTAGCGGCGAGGAATTCTCCGATGATAACACCGACAAGGCATAGACCGATATTAACCTTTGTGTTACTTATGATAATTTTCTTAGAGCCGGGCAGAATGAGCTTTGTGAGAATATCGCGTTTAGTTCCGCCAAGCGTTTTAATAAGAGTAATCTTTTCCTTGTCAATCTCAAGGAAACCGGTATATATGTTAATTATCATACCAAATATCGCAACCGATATTGCGGTTATGATGATAGCTTTCATATTATTGCCAAGCCATACGATAATCATAGGGGCAAGGGCTGACTTTGGAAGACTGTTAAGCACGATAAGATAAGGCTCAAGACAGTCAGACAGTCCGCGCCACAGCCATAGGAGTACAGCCATACCAAGTCCAACGGCGATTATCAGAAAGAACGACAGAAAGGTTTCAAAAAGAGTAGTCCATATATGCATAAATATACTGCCATCTTTAGCCATAGATATAAATGTACTAAGAATTCTTGAAGGAGAACTGAATATAAATGGATTGACAACTCCTGTTCTTGTTGATATTTCCCATGCAGCGATAAAGCCTGTAAGAATAAGGAAACGTACAATAGTTACAATAATATGGTAGCGCTTAAGCTTGTTAAGATAAGTGCTTCTTTGTGGGCTTACAGCGGTGGAAGAATATATTTTCATCATTGAATTTCCTCCCATATCTCATTAAAATAACCTGCAAATTCAGGAGCCTGACGTGAAGTGAAAGGAGTCCTGTTTTTAATAGAAAAATGTATATCTATGATTTTCTTAATCTTTGCCGGACGATGGGAAAGAATAACAACCGAATCACCCATAGATATGGCTTCAGATATATCGTGGGTTACAAGAAGTGCAGTCTTTTTCTGTTCTTTGATTATGCCCCCAATATCATCGGCAACTTCAAGACGTGTCTGATAGTCAAGAGCAGAAAATGGTTCATCAAGCAGCAGTATATCAGGGTTTAGTGCAAGTGTCCTGATAAGAGCTGCGCGCTGCCGCATACCACCGGATAATTCACTTGGATGAACGTGCCTGAACTGATATAATCCGTATTCTTTAAGCATGGCATCAACATTTGCGAGATGTTTGGCATCCTTTAAGTGATTAATCTCAAGACCAAGTGTGACATTGGCATATATGGTACGCCATTCAAACAGAGTGTCTTTCTGTGGCATAAAGCCGATATGACGTATATAAGAGTCATTGTCAGTATTGTATACACGGGATACAATACTTCCGCTGTCAGGTTTAATAAGGTCACATATTATAGATAAAAGAGTTGACTTGCCGCACCCTGAAGGTCCTACGATAGATGTAAAAGAGCCGGGTGCAATATCCAGACATATTCCATCCAGAGCAGGTATTTCATCTTTTGGAGTGTTGTAAGCGTATGTGATATCCTTAAGTGAGAGAAGCGGTTCGGGTACATTTGTGGACATATTATCGGCAGTAATATTGCAGATGTTATCCAAGATTGCCTCCGACATATAAGAGATTACTATAATTTATGCATATATTTTTAAAATGTGTCATACAATGTGGCGGGTACATTTCAATGGATTATGTGAAATATATATTTCAAGGGCAGATATGATTGTATAATATTTTAAATCGGCTGATTTATAACTGTAAATATATATTGCCAAACAATAAAATCAAATCACAATATCATAAGTGGGAACAATTACACATTGAAAATATATAAATAAGAGTTATACTGTTATATAGTATTCAAAGATTATTTGACTGCATTTTAGTAAAATAATTCTGATACATCAGTGTAGTGATAAAGTTTATGACTGACATGCCTATTATTACATTAAAAAGAGGAAGTTATATGACAAAGTTAGAGGAGATATTATCATATATCAAAGGAAAGAGCGTTTATGTGCAGATGCATAATTTCCCAGATCCGGATGCTATTGCAAGTGCATATGGAATGAAAAAGCTGCTTGAAGCAGAGGGTATTACAGCAGAAATAGTGTACAAGGGAAGTATAGAAAAGACAGTGACAGCCAAGATGGTGTCACTTCTTAATATAGATATCCTTGAGATAAAATGTGCTGAGGAGCTGGATAAAGAAAGGGAAGTTATCATAGTTGATGCACAGAAGGGTAATGCCAATATAGTCGATACACATTCTGATAAGACTATATGCATAGACCATCATCCTGTATACAATACTAATAAATATGTTTTCGAAGATATAAGACCGGAGGTTGGTGCGTGTGCTTCAATAATAGCCTCATATTATATTGAAAATCATGTCAACATAGATATGCATATGGCAACAGCACTTTTATATGGCATAAAAGTTGACACTGCTGATATGAAAAGAGGTGTGACACAGCTTGATTTGGATATGTTTTATAAGCTTTACAATATGGCAGACCATAAGGTACTTAACAAGCTTGATACAAGTGTAAGGCAGTATGATGACCTTAAGGCTTATGCTTATGCTATTGCCAATGTAGACGTACATGGCGATGCATGTTTTGCAAGCACAGGTGATAACTGTCAGGAGTCGCTTATAGCCTCAATATGTGACTTTATAATGTCACTTGATGGAATTGACTTTGCTGTGGCATATTCAGCAAAGGAGGAGGGTGTCAAGCTCTCTATAAGAAGCGGCGGAGTGTATGATGCAGGCCGCATATCTAACCGCGCTTTAAAGGATATTGGCAATGGCGGCGGCCATGAGCATATGGCTGGCGGCTTTATAAGCTACGCCAAAGCAGGCTGTCAGGATGCCGCATGTATAAGGAAAATAATAGAAGATAAGTTTTTGAGTGAATTAAGAGATTTGACATAACTCATCGTATAAAATAAGTCCGATATGGTAATCATTCTACTATAAGCGAACACGAAAGTGGACTGTGGTCATACATTTTAACTAAGGATAAATGTTCGCAAAGTCTTTAGGAGGAATGATAATGGCAGGTGTAAGAGTTACCATATGTGGAGTGAATACTAAAGATTTGCCACTGCTTAGTGCCAAAGATAAAAGAGAACTTCTTGTAAAGGTTAAAGAAGGCGACACAGAGGCAAGGGAGGAATTCATAAAGGGCAATCTGCGACTTGTGTTAAGCATAGTTGGCAGATTTTCCAACAGTAATGAGAATATGGATGACTTGTTCCAGATAGGATGTATCGGATTAATAAAAGCTATAGACAACTTTGACTTAGGACAGGGAGTGCAGTTTTCGACATATGCAGTTCCAATGATTATAGGAGAGATAAAAAGGTACCTGCGCGACAACAGTGCAATAAGGGTCAGCAGAAGCCTTAAGGATATGGCATATAAAGCCATATACACAAAGGAGCAGCTATTAAAGAAGAAGCAGAAAGAGCCGACTATATCAGAGATAGCAGGTGAGATAGGCGTATCAAAAGAAGAGATAGTCATAGCGCTTGAGGCGGTATCGCCCACAGTGTCTTTATATGAGCCGGTGTTTAACGAAGGACAGGACACACTTTATGTTATAGACCAGATAAAAGATGTCAAGGACGGCGAGGACAACTGGGTCACACACCTTGCATTAGATGATGCTTATAAGAAGCTTGAAGGCAGGGAACAGCAGATTATAAAAATGCGTTTTTATGAATATAAGACACAGATGGAAATAGCTGGTGAAATAGGAATATCGCAGGCGCAGGTGAGCAGGCTTGAAAAGTGTGCGCTTAAAAATATGAAAAAGTATCTGGGCACATAATAAAAAGAAATTGTGACTATAGTTATAATGTGGGCAGAAATAGTTTATATCCATATATTATTTTATAATGAATTAAATAGTTAGCAGATTTATAATTGTATATAATATGTTTAATAGCAGACTTACTTTCATATTTTCATATTTATTGTAAAAGGGTGGAAATATGATGTAAGTCTGCTTTTATTCTAGTCATTTATATATCCGTCCGTATCTTATTCTTATTTTTTATGGCATGGGATTTATAACCTTCTGATAAATATTGTGACATCATTATATATATTTTGACATAATCCGCCTGCTGGGATATAATTATTTTAATTGTATACATATGGTTAACGATTAAAATGTATTATGGATATAATGAAGTTCATATGTATAGTACGAGATATTATGAAGGTTGATTGCTAAGGAGGGGTGCTGCTGTGAAATGTCCTTATTGCGGAAAAGAGAATACAAGAGTTATCGATTCAAGACCAACGGATGACTGTTCTATCAGAAGAAGAAGACAGTGTGATGAATGTGGAAACAGATTTACAACATATGAAAAAATAGAAACACTTCCGCTTATTGTGGTTAAGAAGGATAATAACAGAGAACCCTATGACAGAGAAAAGATAGTAGCTGGCATTGTGAGGTCGTGTCATAAAAGACCAGTATCAATGGCACAGATAAATGGGATGGTAGATGATATTGAAAGCCAGATATTCAATATGGGAGAAAGAGAAATTCCGACAACAACAATAGGTTCTATAGTTATGGATAAGCTAAAGAATGTAGATGAAGTGGCATATGTAAGATTTGCTTCGGTATACAGAGAATTCAAGGATGTTAATACATTTATGGATGAAATTAAAAAAATACTGAACAGGAAGGAATAATTGTTGATGTTTAAAAGATTTTACCCTGATATGTACATAGACTCCGCTTATGATATTGATTATAAGGGGCTGTATGATAAAGGCTACAGAGGCATTATATTTGACGTGGATAATACTTTGGTAGAGCACGGAGCGCCTGTAACACCGAGGGCAAAGGAACTTTTTAGTGAGTTAAGAAAGATAGGATATGATACATGTATTATATCGAATAATAAGGAACACAGGGTTAAGCCGCTTGCTAACGAGGTCGGTTCAAAGTATGTAAGCAAGGCTGACAAGCCATCACCTAAGAATTATATAAAGGCGATGGAATATATGAATACTGATACGGATAACACATACTTTGTTGGCGACCAGCTTTTTACAGACGTGTGGGGCGCAAACAGGGCTGGAATAATGTCGATACTTGTTAAGCCTATAAATAAGCACGAGGAAATCCAGATAATCTTAAAGCGCAGGCTTGAGTGGATAGTGTTATTTTTCTATAAAAGGCAGAAGCACAAGTATATAAAAGTAAAGAGATAAAATCTGATTATTATCAAAATGTTACAAAGCATTTTCAGTATATAGCAGGGCTTTGCTAGTATAAGAATTATAATAACATTATCAGATATAATAAATTTAATAAGGAAGTACAGTTATGGATATTAAAGGAACTACAAGAGTGTGTGGCCTTATAGGTAATCCGGTAGGACATTCTATATCACCAGTCATACATAATACATTGGCAGATATTACAAAGACTAATATGGTGTATACAACATTCAAGGTTGATAAGGAAGATGTTGCAAAGGCAGTTGAGGGCGCATATGCACTTGATATATTAGGACTCAACGTAACAGTGCCACATAAACAGAGCGTGATGGATGTACTTGTCGATATCGACCCTCTTGCAAAGGCTATTGGTGCAGTCAATACACTTGTAAGAAAAGATGGCGGTTATAAAGGCTATAACACTGATATACTTGGACTTAAAAGAGAACTTGAGGATGAGAGTATAAGTCTTTGTGGTAATAACTGTATAATACTTGGCGCAGGCGGTGCGGCAAGGGCGATAGCTTTCTTATGTGCACAGAGTGGTGCCAATAAAGTATATATGTTAAACAGAACAATAGAAAAAGCCGAGAATATCGCAGAAGCGGTCAATGGTTACTTTAATAAACAGTGCGTTATTCCTATGCATATGGATGGATATAAGTCACTTACAGGAAGCGGATATATCGTTATCCAGACAACAAGTGTCGGACTTTATCCTAATGTAGGCGACACAGCTATCGAAGATGAAGAGTTCTATAAGCTTGTAGGAGCAGGAGTTGACATAATCTATAATCCGTCAACAACCAAGTTTATGGAGAAGTGCAGGAAAGCTGGAAAGCCGGCTTACAATGGACTTAAGATGCTTTTATATCAGGGGGTTGCCGCATATGAGCTCTGGAATGATACAAATGTGTCTAAGGAAGAGGCAGAAATTGTATATAACAGAATGAAAGAGGAACTTGGAATTGAATGATAATATTGTTCTCATAGGATTTATGGGAAGTGGAAAAACAACATTTGGCAGGTGGATATCAAGAAAGCACGGATATAATTTCTGCGATACAGATGAATATATTGAACAGAAAGAGCATACAACGATTAACGATATATTTGCAGCTAAGGGCGAAGAAGCGTTCCGTGATATGGAAACTGACACAGTAAGAGAATTCGCATGCTCACTTAAGAAAAGCGTTCTGTCGGTTGGCGGCGGACTTCCATTAAGAAAAGTCAACAGAGAGCTGCTTAAGCAGGTAGGAACGGTTGTTTATCTTAAGGCATCTGAGGACGAGTTGTGCAGAAGACTGCGAAAAGATACGACAAGACCACTTCTTAAGGGTGGTAATCTCAAGGATAAGATACATACACTTATGCAGCAGAGAGAAGATATATATATAGAAGCTGCCGACATCATTATTGATACGGAAAATAAGGCATTTGAACATATGTATGAAGAGATAATTAAGAACAGAAAGTAAGCGGCAGATAAGCCATTTGTATAAAAATATATTAATAAGAACTGGAGAATTAAAGATATGAAGCTTTTAGTTATAAATGGACCTAATATCAATTTCCTTGGAATAAGAGAAAAGGGTATCTATGGAACAGACAATTATGAAACATTAGTTAAGATGATAGAGGATAAGGCAAAAGAGCTTGGCGTAGAGGCGGAGGTGTTCCAGAGCAACCACGAAGGAGCTGTCATTGATAAAATTCAGGAGGCATACTACAAAGATGTTGATGGGATCGTCATTAATCCGGGCGCATTTACACATTACAGCTATGCAGTAAGGGATGCACTTGCTTCAGTTGCTTCTATTCCTAAGATAGAGGTGCACATATCTAATGTGCATACAAGAGAAGAATTCAGACATACATCAGTAACAGTTCCAGTATGTAACGGTCAGGTCGTAGGACTTGGACTTAAGGGATATTTATATGCAATGGAAGCTATTGTTGATATGACGGGTGATTATCATAGATGATTACTGTCAATGTGATTGTTATTACATAAAAAAAGGTGTATAATGTAGCAACGAAATAACCTATTAGGAGAAAAAAATATGAATAAGCAGGAAGCAATAAGTATTTTAAAGGAACATAATCAGGAGCATGTTATTAAGAGATTAGAGGCTTTGGAAGATGATGCAGCTAAGAAGCTTATATCGCAGGTTGCCATGATTGACTGGAAGGTAGTAGAGAGTATTAATGACAAGTCAGACAGCAGCAGCGAGGATAAGAAGATTGAGCCATTAGAGGCAGTAGAGATTAAAGATATAAAGGCTAACAAGGAAAAGTATACTGCAAAGGGTGTAGAGGCTATAAAGAATGGTAAGGTGGCAGCAGTGCTTCTTGCAGGTGGACAGGGAACAAGATTAGGTCTTGATAAGCCAAAGGGAACACTTAATGTCGGTGTCAATAAAGACCTTTTCCTTTTTGGACAGCTTATAAGAAATCTTTTAGATGTTGTTGATATGACAGGAGCTTATGTACCGCTTTATATTATGACAAGCGACAAGAATAATGAGGATACAGTTGCTTTCTTTGAGGAGCATAACTACTTTGGATATGATAAGGATTATGTTAAGTTCTTCATCCAGAGCATGGTTCCATCTGTTGATTACAATGGAAAGTTGTATATGGAGAGCACAGACAGCCTTGCTATGTCACCAAACGGTAACGGCGGCTGGTTCTTATCATTAATGGCAGCAGGTCTTGATAAGGATATGGAAGAAAAGGGTGTTGAATATGTAAATGTATTTGCAGTTGACAATATCTTACAAAGAATTGCTGACCCGGCTTTCATAGGAGCAACTATGCTTGCAGGAGCTGAGTGTGGTTCAAAGGTTGTAAGAAAGTGCGAACCAGAAGAAAAGGTTGGCGTTATGTGCAGGGTAAACGGACATCCATCTATCATTGAGTATTATGAGATGTCAGAAGAGCTTGCTAACTTAAGAAGAGAAGACGGCGAGCTTACATATGGCTTTGGTGTTATACTTAACTATCTTTTCAGCTTTAAGAAGCTTGTTGAGATATCTAACACAAGCCTTCCACTTCATATTGTTGAGAAGAAGATACCATATATCGATGAGAATGATAATTACATCAAGCCAGAAAGTCCTAACGGATATAAGTTTGAGACACTTGTACTTGATATGGTAGAAATGATGGACAACTGTGTACCATATGAAGTGGAAAGAAGCTATGAATTCGCACCTATAAAGAACAAGACAGGTAAGGACTCACTTGAGAGCGCAAGAGAGCTTCTTAAGGTTAATGGAATTGAATTTTAAAATGCCGTGAATACATTATTTATGGGAGTCTGAGGTGTTTAAGGATTGCGTTAATTGCAGGTCGATGTAGCAATCCTGATACATCATTAATGTTTAATTGTATACAATATATTACATAAATATACGGAGGGAATTATGGTTGTTTTATTAGCAGGCGGAGCTGGTTACATCGGCTCACACACAGCGGTAGAGCTTATAAATGCAGGACATGAGGTTGTTATTGTTGATGATTACAGTAACAGTTGTCCGGAGTCTATTAAGAGAGTCGAAGAAATAACAGGAAAAAGCATAGTGTCTTATGAGGCGGATGTTAAGGATAAAGATGCGCTTCGTAAGATATTTAATGAAAATCATATAGACTGCGTTATACATTTTGCAGGACTTAAGGCAGTTGGAGAGTCAACACGTCTTCCAGCAAAGTATTACCGCAACAACATTGATACAACACTTTCACTTATAGAGTGTATGAAAGAAGCCGGAGTTACTAAGATAGTATTCTCATCTTCTGCAACAGTATATGGTGACCAGAAGCCACCTTATGTAGAGACTATGCCAAAGGGTGAGTGTTCTAATCCATACGGCTGGACTAAGTCTATGATGGAGCAGATACTTACAGACTGTGCAAAGGCTGACCCAGAGCTCACAGTAGTACTTTTACGTTACTTTAACCCAATAGGAGCACACTCATCAGGTAAGATAGGTGAGGACCCACAGGGTATCCCTAATAACCTTATGCCATATGTATCACAGGTTGCAGCAGGCGTGAGAGAGCAGCTTACTATATTTGGCGGAGATTATCCAACACCAGATGGAACTTGCAGAAGAGATTATATACATGTAGTAGACCTTGCATGTGGACATGTAAAGGCAGTTGAGTATGCAGATACACATAAGGGTGTTGAGATATTCAACCTTGGAACAGGAACACCATACAGCGTGCTTGAGATTGTACATGCATTTGAAAGCTCAACAGGAGTAAAGCTGAACTATAAGATAGGCGACAGACGTCCGGGTGACCTTCCTGACTCATGGGCAGATGCCACTAAGGCTAAGGAAGTTCTTGGCTGGGAGGCAGCTAAGAGTCTTGAAGATATGTGCAGGGACTCTTGGAACTGGCAGAGCCACAATCCACACGGCTACAGAGCTTAATTAAAAGACAATAATATATTGCAATAAGACTTGTTGTGAACATATAATGATATAAGGGTTAAAAAGTCGTTCGTGCATGCCTGCACGATAAGATTTATGAACTGTTGACACTGATATCATATTTTTATGTGACAACAGGTCTTTTTGTATATGAAATGTCCGGAGGTGAACGAGTGAAGTCGATTAATCTGTATACATTAACACGAGTTGAGGATAATGACAGTTTTGCGGAGTATGAGTACATAATATCTGCAAGAAAAGATTTCCAGAGAACCAGGATAAGGGAAAAAGAGTCGCTTGTGCAGCTTGTTACAAAGCTTATTAAGGCAGGGGCACAGTTAGCAGATCTTGATGACTTTTTTTATTCTTATACTATTGCGCATATCAGCAAGGAGTTTGACCTGTTAAAGGTGGCTGCTAACAGGAAGCTGATACTGAATATAGAACTGAAAAGTGAGGACGTAGGTGAGGAGAGGATTAAGCAGCAGCTTGTAAGAAACAGGTATTATCTTAGTCCTGTGACGACAAATGTCATATCATATACATACATTCTTAATACGAATACTGTATACAGGCTTGATGATAATAACAGGCTTATACAGTCGGAATTTGTGAGTGTGGTTGCTGATATGAAAAAGTTTAAGAAATGTATGAAGAATAACATAGAAAGCCTTTTTAAAGCTAAGGATTATCTTATATCACCGGTCAATTCACCGGAAAGATTTGCAAGACACCAGTATTTTCTTACTAACCAGCAGGAGGCTATGAGCAGAAAGCTTTTATCAGGACTGCTAAAGGATGATGATAAGCGGTACTATTCTGTCAAAGGTGAGGCAGGAACAGGAAAAACACTGCTGCTTTATGACACAGTAAGAAAGCTGCCAGTGGATGCAGGAAAGTGTGTTATACATTTTGGAAGACGTACACCTAATATAGATATTCTTGAAAAGGCTATTCCATCTACAGATATAATAACATCAAGGGACTTGACAGACGGTGCGATGTTAAAGGGGTATGACTATATACTTGTTGATGAGACACAGAGGCTGCATGATGACCAGTTTGAGTGGATTGTAGACAGTGCGTGTAGTAATAACGAAGCTGGAAGTTCAGGCGGTGTGGGGAGTGATAACGAAGCTGGGAGTTTGGGCAGTTTAAGTGGTAGTAATAAAGTTGGAAGCATGAATGTTGCGAGTGATGACAGCAGGAGTTCAGTAAGAAATACCCCGAAAGTCGTTATGTTTTATGACTGTGAGCAGGTGCTTTCAAGACATGAGCAACAGCGTGCGATGGATAAAAGGATAGAAGAACTTGCGGATGAGAATTATTTTCTTTCAGACAGAATAAGAACTAATCCTGAGCTGTCTGCATTTATAAGAAATATGTTTGACCTCAATAAACGGGCAAGAGGCTATAAGTATGACTGTGTAACGATATGCTATGCAAACAGTATCAATGAATTTAAGAGACTTAAGGCATACTACAAGGCGAAGCAGTATATATACATAGATTATGAGAAGTCTTACAGAAATGTTAATAACAGATATAAGAGCAGAAAGTTTAACACCTATAAGGTTATAGGCAAGGAATTCGATAAGGTACTTACGGTAATAGACAGTAAGTTTAAGTACAATGAATACGGGGAATTATGTGCTGACTATGACGGTGATAACGATGATATACTTGAGAAGTATTTCTATCAGGTAGTTACAAGAGCAAGAGACCAGCTATGCATAATCGTGCTTAATAACGAAGATATATTCAGACGGCTGCTTGATATATGTGTAAATACTGAGCAGTGCCGAATAGAAGACTGAAATGTCTTGGAGTCTGCATTTTCTGTAATGTATGTGCCAGGCAGTGCCGGATAGAGGATTAAAGATGCTGATGTACAGATGGCTGAGGAGTAACGGATACATTCCTTTCAGAATAATATAAATTATGAATATATGCAGATTCATACAGAAGTATGCATATATCAGCTATTATGGAAAGGGGGTATCAGAGGTTATGAAGAAAATGAGGATGAAGTCATTATTAAAAATGACATTTTCACTCATACTTAGTATGATAATGGCTGTTATGATGAATATTACGGCTATGGCTGTTGTTATAGATGTAAGCAGCCATGACGGACTTATAGACTGGAACAGTGTTGATGAACACATTGAGGGTGTTATTATACGAATAGGTTACGGAAGTGACTATGTAAGTCAGGATGACAAACAGGCAATCCGCAACATGGATGCATGTGAAAGATTTGGTATACCATATGGAGTATATATATACAGTTACGCACTTAACATGCAGGATGTTGAGTCGGAGATAGAACACACACTGCGTATGATACAGGGGCGCAATCCTGTGCGTGGTGTGTGGTTTGATATGGAGGATGCTGACGGATACAAGGAAAGTAATGGAATAGATGTATATAAAGAAGGAAGTATGCTTACAGACTTCTGCATAAGGTTTGTCAGCGAAATGTATTCGCGTGGTTATACCACTGGTGTATATGCTAATTATAATTACTACAAATATGTATTAGATCTTGACAGGCTGACAGCGACCGAAGGTTTTAATATGTGGCTTGCACACTGGGGTATACAAGAGCCAAGCATGGACTGCATGATGTGGCAGTTTGGAGCTTATAAGATAGATGACCATGAATTTGATGGTAATATATTCTATGCAGATTACACATCGCCTTATGATAAATCTGAGATAGAAGTGGATGCAAAGGTAAATACCGGTGTAAATGTAACCTACCGTGCGCAGATATCAGGCGGCTACTGGCTTCCTGAGGTTGTTAATGATGAGGATTATGCCGGAATACAGGGAAGAGCCATAACAGGAATAACTCTGGCTACAGATAAGGGGTATGCTGTATACAGGGTATATTCTGGTGGAAGATGGCTTGACTATGTTGACAGCAGGAATTCAGATATATCAGACTTTTACAATGGCTATGCTGGTAATGGTGGAAATGTTGAGGCGGTTGAAGTGTATTATTACACGCCTGATTCACTGTTGTACAATGAAGCCACACCATATGCAACGCTTGTTGACGGAGGCTATAAGTATGCATATTACAGGGTCAGTCCTAAGTGGCGGAATTATTATTCTTACCAGACAGATGACAGCACAGATAACGGTCAGGACGGATACGCAGGAGTGTACGGAGTTCCTATTGACAGGTTCCAGATAATTATAAGGTAAGGAAATATTTTTAAGTGGATATAATATTAACGCATTAACGCTGATTTTATCATTCCGGATAGTAATAATGATTATATGAATAATTTTATGCATACTGGCAGATTATAATGATGTCAGGGTCAAAAGGTCTAATCCCACATGAGCTTGTTCATAAGTGGGTTGAAGTGGTAAACTAATTTTGGACACAGAGGGGTCAATTTCTAGACATAAATGA
>ERZ791829.81-NODE-81-length-110054-cov-18.277712_pt1 | contig 110054 bp, 101 predicted proteins | sample MGYA00510296_ERZ791829 | MGnify/ENA primary metagenome ERZ791829 (study PRJEB30046, sample SAMN00791973) | human gut metagenome | study: EMG produced TPA metagenomics assembly of the A metagenome-wide association study of gut microbiota in type 2...
AGTCTCAATACTGCTTTTTCGTTTGCACCACCTTCGATTCTTTCCTTAACGATTTATCAACTTCATTAATATCATCATTCTACCATAATTACACTTACAATCCTACTTCATTCTATTAAAATTGATTTACAGAAGTTATAATTAATTTACTTTGAGAATGCAGATTGATTTTTGCCATTCTCTCATAGGCGTCCATCACAAAGTTTCATCTTTGGGTTCTGCCGCTCGTATTCTGGATTGACGGATTTTCACAACCTGGATATTGCATGCTGCACAGTCTTGGCTTAATAAAAAATAGAACTGATTTGTTTTCAGGATTTTGGGAGCGGCCGGTCCTTAGAAAGCAGACATTGCGATTTCAAAAGCCAATGTAATTGGATTTTGAAATCACGATGGATGCTTTCTTAGTACCGCTGCCAGCGACAACAAGCGGAAGCGCTCCTGAAAACAAACAGTTCTATTTTTTATATTTCTATGCACTTTGTTGGCATGCAATACGACATAACCTTAGGAAATCCATAACACCACCTACAAGCGGCAGTTCATACGTTAAACTCCGGTTTTAGAATGGAAGTCCCCCTAAACCACCCATGCCTCCGGTGATTTTTGCCATAGAACTCTGGCTTTCCTCATCGAGTTTACGGAATGCTTCATTGGTAGCTGCCATGATAAGATCCTCTAACATCTCGATATCATCCGGATCAACAACTTCCTCGGATAATTTGATCTTTGTCACTTCATGTTTTCCAGAAACTGTTACTTCAACTGCTCCGCCGCCTGCTGTTGCAGTTACTTCTTTTTCTTCTAACTCTTTCTGAGCTTCCTCCATCTGACGCTGCATTCTCTGTGCCTGTTTCATCAGATTATTCATATTTCCAGGCATACCACCTGGGAATCCACCTCTTTTTGCCATTGTAATTCCTCCATAATTGTTTTCAACTCATGATATATAAAGACTGTCGAGCAAGGCTCGTATAGATAGCGATCATGAAGCTATGCTACATGATAATATAATTTTCCAGATTCGTCCAGCTGGAAATTAGAAATCATCTTCTTCAATCTCAAAGTTGATAAGTTGTCTGAGATCCGGATAAATCTCCTCACTCGCGTGTCCGGTGTCATTTTGTTTCACCTGAAGTTCCACTTCTTTTCCAATCCGCTCTGCAATCATCATTTTCAGACTGTCCTGACATTCTGAACGATTTTCCGAAATGTACTCATACGCATTCGGATCTTCAAATACCAGAAGCAGACAGTTATTTGGTCCAAGTGTTGGAACTGCCTTATTCAGATATGTTTTGGTAATTCCGGTAAGCTGGGACAGGATTCCCTTCCAGTTTCCAATAATCTGTCTGATGTCCTCCGGGATTGCTTTCGGAAGCTCCATTTTTGCAATTTCTTCCGATGCAGTTACCTCACTGCCCTGCCTGGGGCTTTGGGATTGTTCAACAACAACACCTTTTTCCAGCTTTTTCTCCAGACTGTCCACACGATCTATGAGTGATGTATAATCTTTTTCCATTTCTGGTTTACATAACTTTATTACATTTATTTCAATCAGAATACGCTTCTGCGTTGCATATTTGATCTGATTGCTGAGTTCCGAAAAAATACGGATATATCTCATTAAGATTTCCGGATCGACCATTTCCGCTTCTTCTTTCAACAATGCAAGGTTATCCGCAGAAATGTCAAGTACATCTTCCATATTATCTGAGCTCTGGACAAGAAGAAGATTTCGCAGATACCATGTAAAATCTGTGACAAACTGCCCCATCTCGCGTCCTTCAATGACCATCCCGTCAATCACCTGAATTGCCCCGGTCACGTTTTTATCCAAAATCTGTCTGAGCAAGCGGCTGAACACTTCCGTATCTACTGCACCAAGCGTCTCAAGCACTTTTTCATATGTCAGTTCCTGCCCCAAATAGAATGCAATGCACTGATCCAAAAGGCTCAATGCATCCCGCATGGAACCATCTGCTGCCTTGGCAATGTAACGGATTGCCCGCTCCTCCACATTTACCTGCTCTTTTTTCATAAGATCCGTCAGGCGTCCTGCAATCGTATCAATGGAAATTCTCCGGAAATCGTATCGCTGGCAACGGGATAAAATCGTAATCGGAATCTTGTGTGCTTCCGTTGTGGCAAGAATAAAAATAACGTATGACGGTGGCTCCTCCAACGTTTTTAACAGTGCGTTGAACGCTCCTATGGAAAGCATATGAACCTCATCGATAATGTATACTTTGTATTTTCCTTCGGTCGGACGGTATTCCACTTCCTCACGGATCTGACGGATATTGTCCACGCCATTGTTGGACGCCGCATCGATCTCAATCACATTCATGGAACTGCCCGCCGCAATCGCTTTACAGGTCGGACATTCCCCACAAGGGCTGCCATCCACCGGATGCTCACAGTTGACTGCTTTTGCAAAAATTTTTGCGATCGTCGTTTTACCGGTTCCTCTCGTTCCGCAAAATAAGTAGGCATGTCCGATACGATCTGCTTTTATCTGGTTTTTCAAAGTTGTTACGATATGATCCTGTCCTTTTACATCTTCAAATTCCTGTGGACGGAATTTCCGGTACAACGCCGTATATGACATGCTGTTTTTCCTCTCTTAGTTATGCCCGGCTCTGACGATGCAGTTTGCCGGGCATTCGTTTTTTATGTTTTTAATCACCAAAACTGATTCCGATACGTTTTGCTTCCTGAATCATCTGGCAGTCCGGATCAACGGTTTTCAATTTGCCGGAAACCTCTGCCAATGGCACACGTTTTGTCTCTCCATTGATCATTGCGATCATGCAGCCGTAATCTTCCTCAATGATTGCCTGTGCTGCTGCAGAGCCAAGTCTGGTACAGAGCACTCTGTCATATGGACATGGGCTTCCGCCCCGCTGTGTATGTCCCGGAACCGTAACACGGACCTCAACGCCTGCTGCTTCATAAATCTGATCCGCAATCTCATAGGAAACGGACGGATATTTGCGGTCGGCCACTTTTGCCTTGTATGCTTTCTTTGTCAGGGATGAATCCTCCTTGGAAATCGCACCTTCCGCAACTGCAAGAATTGTAAATCCTTTTCCTGCTTTTGTTCTCTTGTTGATAGCTCCTATCACTTTATTGATATCATATGGAATCTCCGGAAGCAGGATAATGTCCGCACCACCGGCAATTCCTGCATATAACGTCAGCCAGCCGACTTTGTGTCCCATAACTTCCACGATAAATACACGGTTGTGAGAAGCTGCTGTCGTATGAATGCAGTCGATTGCCTCTGTCGCAATGTTGATCGCGCTCTGGAAACCAAAGGTAACATCGGTTCCATAAATATCATTATCGATTGTCTTTGGAAGATGAACCACATTTAAGCCCTCTTCCCGGAGAAGGTTTGCCGTTTTCTGCGTTCCATTGCCGCCAAGGATCACAAGACAGTCCAGATTTAATTTATGATAAGTCTGCTTCATTGCCTCCACTTTATCGAGACCATTCTCATCCGGCACACGCATCTGTTTGAATGGCTGACGGGAAGATCCTAAGATTGTTCCACCTTTCGTGAGGATTCCGGAAAAATCTGCTGAAGTCAAAAGACGGTAATCTCCATAGATCAGCCCTTTGTATCCATTGTGAAATCCGTATATCTCAAGTTCATCCACATTATTGCTCAGTCCTTTTACCACACCACGCATAGCAGCATTCAGTGCCTGACAGTCGCCGCCGCTTGTCAACATTCCGATTCTTTTCATACGTAAACAGTCCTTTCTCATTACTATATTAAATGATTCCATTGCTAATCTAGATTATAATATATTTTTTTAATAGGTACAACTATTTCAAAGCTTGCAGATTATAGAAAATATGGTATACTAAACAAGTATTTTTATACAAAAAGAAAAGCGTATCACGTTTTTCTATGGAGATATACCCAAGTGGCTGAAGGGTCCGCACTCGAAATGCGGTAGGTCGGTAAATGTTCCGGCGCGCGAGTTCAAATCCCGCTATCTCCGCTGAGCCAGTGTCTTTACTGGCTCTTCTTTTTATTATACCTAATTAACCAGTTCTCATTTTACTATCTGAGGGAAATAATATGGAATTCATGAATGCATACAAGCATCTTGAAAAGTTATGTGGTGATATTTTAAATGATGAACGCCGAATCTCTGCTTACATTGATGAAATGGCAAAAATTTCTGATGGTTCTACTAAAGTACACAATTGGGATAATGATCTGAAAAAACTAAAGCATTACCGTTGGATCAGGAACCAGATTGTCCATGAACCGGATTGTCAGGAAGAAAACATATGCCATCCAGACGACGTTGCATGGTTAAATAATTTCTATTCAAGAATTATGAATCAAACTGATCCGCTTGCACTTTATTTAAAAAGTAGCAAGGTAAACCCTTTGACCAAAACACAGAAAGAATCTAATTACTCTCCACAGAGAAAAAAAATACACCATAAAACAAAGCGTTCTGCTAATTTTACATTATTTTTTATAATTTTAATAGTTTTAATCTTTGTTTTACTTATCGTTATGTTCCTTTTTCAAAAGTAGCGACTAAGAATTATTTTTTGCAAAAGAAAGAGATGGGCATGTGAAAAAACAAAAGTTTTTTCACGCGCCCTTTTCAATTATACGATTGCCTCTATTAATTTCTTTTCTTTTATGTGAACTTCTTTAACACCAATCTGCTTATTTTTATTAAAACAAAAACTCAGCATATATCCTGTTTGTAAATGGTAATAATCAAGGTACTCCGATAATTAGAGCTATCCATTTTTCACAAATTGATTTTTATCTTGTAAAGCAGCATCATACATCTTACTATTTAAAAATTCTTCCGAAAGAAAATAATTATACAAAACAGTCTCAAAAATTCTGTTGGAAATCACTGCTGTATCGTTTTCCCTTTTTATAAAGCCAAACATTTCTGCCATCTCAATTGCAGGATTCAGCGGATTGTACGGAATCATTTTTCCGTTAAACAATAATGCATAAATTACCTTTCTCAGTTCCGGATAATCTGCCAGTTTGTTTACCAGTGATTCAAATAAAGTGTTTTTTTCTTTGAGCAGTATATTTACCGCTTTTAATAAACCTTCCTTTGTCCATGAATTGTTCAGAAACTGTGGTTCTTCTGCTACGATCTCATCGATTAGTTTACATAATTTCGATACTAAAAATGGATACCCGGATGTATAATCGAAAATCATTCCGGCAATTGCATTAATATCCATTCCTGTTTTATGATCTCCCTCATATTCCTTAAGCATACCTGCAATATCTAGTGCCGAAAAACTCATATCTACAAGATAGTCTGCTGCTATATTCCATGGACTGTTTAATTTATGTTCACCATTTTCAGAAATTTTGCGTTTAATATTTTTGATATCATGTACTCCTGCTAATATCACAGATTGGAAAGTCGCCTTTCTGTCCCTGTTAATATAATAACCACGTAACTGCGCCAAAAAATCTAAAAACACCTGATTATTAGATGCACTGTCAACTTCATCAATCAGAAGCACTATTTTTTTATTTGATTGCTCACACCATTGGCTCAGACAACGAAATAATCTTGAAAGCGTAACCTGTCTCTCATCCCCATCCGCAAAACCCTGCAAAGTTGTTTTTATTGTATCTGGAATTTCTTCCGGGAAACGCATACAATCTAAAATTTCCCCTGAAAATGCCATGACAAATGAATTTTCGTTTTCGAAATCTGCATAACTCATACGCTGAAAGTCCAGACTGACTACCGTATATTCTTTCTGAAGAAATTCCTCTAAAGCACGCAGTGTTGTTGTTTTGCCATATTGCCTTGCACGGTTAATCGTAAAGTATTGTCCCTCATCTACCATATTTTTTATCTGCCGTAGACGTTCTGAGATATTAACCATATAGTGTAGATTCGGTTTACAATCTCCATTTACATTAAAAATTTTTGCCATGAATACCTCTCTTTTTCCTGACAATAACATGATATATTTCTAATTATAAGCTATCATTTTAGGGAAAGCAACAGCCACCGGATTCCGGTGGCTGTCTTTTTCGAAAATACTTTATTTCACATCTGTCACTTCGTAACCTGCATCTACAACTGCCTGTTTTAATGCTTCTACAGAAGCATCGCCTGTTACGACTGCATTTTTGTTTTCAAGGCTTACGGTAACTTCTGTTACGCCTGCGACCTCTTTTAATGCTTTCTCTACATGTGCCTGGCAATGGGCACACATCATGCCTTCGATTGAAATTGTTGTTGTCATAGTTGATTCTCCTTTATCATTGTTTGTTGATTTTATATTATTATCCAGTGCATTGTGCTGGTTAATATCTGCAATTGTACTTGCAGCGACATCCTGATGCGGTTCACTTTGTGTCTTTTTCGCATCATGCAGTTTTACCCATCTTAACCGGAGTGCATTACTTACCACACATACGCTGCTCAGACTCATGGCTGCTGCACCGAACATCGGGTTCAATTTTATCTGGAAAAGCGGATACAAAACACCAGCTGCAAGCGGGATTCCGATACTGTTGTAAAAGAATGCCCAGAACAAATTTTCTTTGATGTTGCGGATCACGGCTTTACTTAATTTTACTGCACCTACAGCGTCAAGTAAATCGTTTTTCATCAGTACGATATCAGCGCTCTCGATCGCTACGTCTGTTCCTGCCCCGATCGCAATTCCCACATCTGCGGAGGCAAGTGCCGGTGCATCGTTGACGCCGTCACCGATCATCGCTACTTTATGTCCTGCCTGTTTTAAGGCTGAGATTTTCTCCTCTTTCTGTGTTGGCAGAACCCCGGCGATCACCTCATCGATACCAACCTGCTCCTTGATCGCCTGTGCGGTCACTTCGTTGTCACCGGTTAACATAATGACATGGATACCGTAATCACGGAATTTCTGTACCGCCTCTTTACTGGTCGGTTTTACCACATCTGCAACTGCCACAATTCCAAGGAACTGTTTTTCATCTGCAAAAAGAAGTGGTGTCCTGCCCTGTTTGGCAAGTTCCCGGATCTGGTTTTTCTGTTCTGTGGAAAGGCTGATCCCTTTCTCTTCCATCATCTTCTCATTTCCGGCATAGTAGTGTGTACCGGACACTGTACCTTCGATTCCTTTTCCAAATAAAGCGTTGAAATCTGTTACTTTTTCCAGGGAAATATTGTTTGTCACACAATAGTTTACAATCGCCTCGGCAAGCGGATGTTCGCTGCCTTTCTCAAGACTTCCTGCAATCTGAAGAAGCTGCGTTTTAGCTGCGCTCTTTCCGGCAGCACAGATAATATCCGTCACGACAGGTTTTCCCTGTGTGATAGTCCCTGTCTTATCTAACACAACGGTATCGATCTGGTGTGCTGTCTCTAATGCGTCACCGGATTTGATGAGGATTCCGTTCTCTGCACCTTTTCCGGTTCCAACCATGATCGCTACCGGTGTTGCAAGACCAAGTGCGCACGGACACGAGATCACAAGCACTGCAATCGCAGTTGACATGGCAAACTCAAACGTTGCGCCGGAGATCAGCCAGATAACTCCTGTGATCAGTGCAATGGTAATAACGGCCGGCACAAAGACTCCGGCAATTTTATCTGCCATTTTTGCAATCGGGGCTTTGCTTGAGGAAGCTTCCTCAACCAGCCTTATGATCTGCGCAATTGTAGTGTCTTCACCGACTTTTGTTGCTTTTGCACGGATGAGTCCGGATTTATTTATGGATGCAGAGACAATGGTATCTCCCTCCTGTTTTGGCACCGGAATGCTCTCACCTGTGATCGCAGATTCGTCAAAAGAGGATTTTCCCTCCAGCACGATACCGTCCACTGCAACCGATTCACCCGGTTTTACAAGGAAGATTTCTCCTTTTTCCACATCTGCTGCATCCACGACCTGCTCCACACCATCTCTTACAGCCGTCACGGTCTTTGGTGCGAGATTCAGAAGTTTTGTGATCGCCTCGCTTGTTTTTCCCTTGGACTTCGTCTCAAGATATTTTCCAATTGTGATCAGTGTCAGGATCGTTCCGGCTGACTCAAAGTATAAGTCATGGGCATACTGATGTACGACCGCCATGTCGCCATGTCCCATCGCATAACCGATACGGTAAATTGCAAAAATACCATAGAGAATTGCCGCACCCGCACCGATTGCGATCAGGCTGTCCATGTTTGGACTTCTGTGCCACAATGTCTTAAATCCGTTTTTAAAATATTTCTGATTTGCGATCAAAATTGGCAGCAACAGTAAAAACTGTGTAAACGCATAGGTGATTGCATTCTCATTTCCATGCAGAAAGTTCATGGTAAACGGAGGCATCGGAATGTTGAGCCACTGATAAATCATATGTCCCATGGACACATACATCAGTGGTATCCAGAAAATCAGCGAAACGATCAGCCGTTTTTTCATGTTTTTCACATTCTGCTCTACGGCTGAAAGTCCGCTGTTTTCCTGACTGTCCGACTGTCCGGACGTTTTTGTCCCGGATTTTGCGTGCCCGTCTTTTACCGCCGCACCGTATCCGGCGTCCTCCACTGCCTTGATAATTCCTGCTGTATCAAGTTTATTCTCATCAAATTCGACCTGCATACTGTTTGTCAGCAGATTCACGCTGACATTTTCCACCCCGGTAAGCTTTCCCACACTTTTCTCCACATGGGATGAGCAGGCGGAACAGGTCATGCCTGTAACATCAAATCTCTCTTTCATGTATGTCGTCCTTTCCTGTTATGTTCTGCTTTTGAATATCCGGAGTTCTGCTGAAACTTCGGATATAACTTTGCCAGAGTTCTTTATTTCATCAGTTTCTTCAAAAGTTCGCACAGTTCATCGACTGCCTCTTCATTTCCTTCGCGGATATCCTCCGAAACACAGGTTTTGATATGTCTTGCCAGAAGTTCTTTGTTAAACCCATTCAAAGCCGCCTGGATTGCTGACACCTGTGTGAGAATATCCACACAATAGCGGTCGTCCTCCACCATCGCCCTGATTCCACGCACCTGTCCTTCGATACGGCTCAAACGTGTCATGAGTGCTTTCTTCTCCTGCTCATCACGCTGTTTATGTTTTACATTGCCATCCTCATTGCCTTTACAACAACATGTCATAACCTCCACATCCTTTCTGTCCATCGCACCCTCATTTTGTTATCTGAGTATTATTTTTACCACTTATGATTTTGTCATTCATCATATTTTATATACCCCTATGGGGTATTTTGAATATAGTACAGGATAACAGAAAAGTCAAGCATCATTATTTACTATTTTTCTCATTAACAAATTTTCTATTACCGTTCACTTGTCTTTCGTTCCCATAACAATTCCTAACTTAACAATGCAAACAATATAAGTTCATGATATAATGTGCGTAAGCAATGAGCAGTGCCATAGACAGAGAAAATATTTTCTGACTGCTTGCAGGCAAGGAAATATTTTTCCTGTCTATGATAGGGCGAATGCCCGACAGCCAGGAAAATCTCTGATTTTTCTGGCGTGCACTGCGGACTGTGCTTCATGATATAAGAAAGACTATAACGGATAATTGCGAAACTCATCAAAGCATAAATAAAATTGTGAAAAATCAACAAAAGACATGAAAGACATTGGGGAACCGCCGGTTCTTAGAAGGTAGGTACAACTGCAAGTTGTGCCTAGCTTCTTAGCACCGTTGCGAGTGACACATAGCGAGAGCGTGTCTTGAATGTTTTTGTTGGTTTTGAACAATTTAAAGCAACTTTGCCAGAGTTTCGCATTCCCCAAAAAACCAGAGAAAGGACTTCCCTATGCTTTTGAAAAAAGAAAAACCCGCCCAGATCGATTACCTCGAAAACTGGCCGGAACATTATTATGAAATAGAAAATGCCAAAGAAAGAAAAGAGATTCTCGCTCAGGCGATCAGCCGGGAGCTGGATCTTCCAAATGATAATTACCGTATGAAATTGTTGGAAAAACGTTATGGAAAAGACGGCAAGAACGATGCCTTCATGAAAGCATGGATGATGATCAAAGCATCCGGTGCTGCCGGAATTTCTTTTTTCAACAAGCGGCATCTGCAAAAAGAATTAAAACAATATATGAAAGATCTCTGTCTGCTCGAATACGCACCTGAGAATGAAACAGAACAGACCGTTCTTCTGACAGAGTGGGAAAATTTTGCGAAAGTTCTGCTTGCCTCCTGCACGGGAAGCAAAACTTATTGCTCCACTCTTTTTGGCATTGTGCCGATCAAAGATGCATCCGTTGCAAGAAAAATCGCGGAAGAGATCGACTTCGTCACAAGAACTTACCCACAAAAGCTCGAACTTGCTGACGAATTCGCTCCGTTCCGCGAAGTGATGGTCAACACCTACTGTAACATGATAGAAAATGGTTCTTCCTACTGGTACGAAGTTGTAAACTCCTGATCAGAGTAATCTCTGATGAAAATCAATAAAATCAGATTAATCCCTGGATTAGGATAAATAAAATCAATACCGGAAGCACAAACTGGAAATATGGTTTTAATCCTTTTGCGATCTTAAGACCTTTTCCAGTATTGGCTTCTTCCAGATAGTTATCAAATCCCCATCCCCATTTTGTGACGCAGAATAACAGGTAAATAAGGGAACCACCCGGAAGCAACAGATTGCTCACAATGAAATCCTCACTGTCTAACACATCCCTGCCGCCGATCAGGTGCAGATCGCTCCACACATTATATCCGAGTACACATGGCATGCTGGCAATCAGTATGATCACACAGTTGACCAGTGCCGCTTTTTTCCGATCCCAGCCAAACATATCCATACAAAATGACATGATGTTTTCAAATACCGCAATAATCGTGGAAAAGCTTGCAAAAGTCATAAACAAAAAGAACAGTGTTCCCCAGATACGACCGCCTTCCATATTTACAAATACGTTTGGAAGCGTGATGAAAATGAGTTTTGGTCCTGCCCCGACTTCCACGCCGTAGCTGAAACATGCCGGGAAAATGATCAGTCCTGCCATGATCGCCACAAATGTATCCAGTGCACAGATTCTGGCACCTTCTCCTGCAAGACTGTTATCACGACCCATATAGCTTCCAAAGATCTCCATGGCTGCAACTCCGAGACTTAAGGTAAAGAACGCCTGATTCATTGCCGCTGAAACGACATTTCCAATGCCCACTTCCCTCACCGTTTCCATATTCGGAATCAGATAAAAACGGACACCCTCGCCCGCACCGGATAATGTAAAACTGTGTACCGCAAGGATCACGATCAGGCCAAGCAAGGCACTCATCATGACTTTGCTTATTTTTTCCAGACCATTCTGCAATCCTCTGCTGCACACAAAAAAGCCCAGAATGACCGTGAGTATCATCCAGAAGCTCATCTGCAACGGGTCTGCAAGCAGGTTGGAAAATACTGCTCCGGCAGCCTCCGCATCCATGCCAGCCTGAAACTCACCTATCAGAAATTTGTAAAAATAAGTTACCATCCACCCGGAAACTGTCGTGTAATACATCATCAGCATATAGCAGCCAAATATCGCTGCCCAACCGTGAAGATGCCACTTGCTTCCCGGTTTTTCTAACGCCTTGTAACCTAACACGGCACTCTTACGGCTTGCACGTCCCACGGCAAGTTCCATCGTCAGAACCGGCAGTCCCATGGCAATCAGAAACACGAGATAAAGGATTACAAACAATCCTCCGCCGTTTTCTCCTACGACATAAGGAAACCTCCATACATTTCCAATTCCAATGGCACATCCGGCACTTACCAGAATAAATCCCAGACGTGATTTGAAAGATTCTCTTTTCATGAACTAATCCCTTTCAGTCAAAAACACCTTTCCGCTTCGGCTGCAACTTTCTGCTGTCTCACGAAAAGGTGTTTTCATTGCAATATATTCTGTATATTAGATATTTAACAGATCACTGTAAACTTTTAATGCTCCGTCTGTCTCATGTGCAAGAACACGTTTTGCAAGAACTTTTCCAAGCTGAACGCCTTCCTGATCGAAGCTGTTGATATTCCATAAGAATCCCTGGAACATAACTTTGTTCTCAAAATGAGCAAGTAAAGCACCAAGTGTCTCAGGATTTAATTCCTCACCGATGATGATGGAAGATGGACGTCCACCTTCAAAATTCTTGTTGCGGTCGTCGTCTGCTTTACCACATGCAAATGCTACGATCTGGGCTGCAACGTTTGCGCAGAGTTTCTGCTGGCTTGTGCTGTCCTGTATCACAACATCTGTTCCGATCTGGCTGTTCTTAAATCCGATGAACTGAAGCGGAACAATATCTGTTCCCTGATGTAATAACTGATAGAAGGAATGCTGTCCATTTGTACCAGGCTCACCGAAGATCACCGGTCCTGTCACGTAATTTACAGGCTCACCAAAACGGTTTACAGATTTACCGTTAGACTCCATGTCTAACTGCTGTAAATGTGCAGGGAAACGGCTCAAAGCCTGGGAGTATGGTAAAACAGCTGTAGCCGGGTAGCCGAGTACATTACGCTCATAAACTCCGATCAATGCGTCGAGCATTTCCGGATTCTCTAACATATTTTTATTTAAAGAAAGTTTATCTTCTTCTGCTGCACCATCTAAGAACTGTGCAAACACCTCCGGTCCGAATGCCAGGGATAATACAGCTCCGCCAACTGCTGATGTAGAAGAGAAACGTCCTCCGATATAATCATCCATGAAAAATGCTGCCAGATAATCATCACTCTTTGCCAGAGGAGATGTTTCACTTGTAACAGCGATCATATGCTTAGAAGCATCCAGTCCTGCATTTTTCAATGCATCTTTTACGAAAGACTCATTCGTCAATGTCTCTAATGTTGTACCTGATTTTGATACAAGTACGAAAATGGAATGTGCAACATCAATAGAAGCTAATACTGCTGCTGCATCATCCGGGTCTACATTGCTGATGAATTTTGCTTCCATCTTGAATGTGTTGTTTTTCTTTGCCCAGTTCTCCAATGCAAGATACATTGCACGTGGTCCAAGGTCACTTCCGCCAATACCGATCTGAACTACAGTTGTAAACTTTTCACCTGCTGCATTTGTGATCTCTCCGGCATGTACCTTGTTTGCAAAATCAGCAATTCTATTCTGCTGTTCTACATAAAAAGAACGCTTGTCAACGCCATCTGCCTCGACTGCATCCCCTAACTGTCCGCGTGTCATATGATGAAGTACAAGACGTTTCTCGCCTGTATTCACAACTTCACCATTATAAAGAGCTGCAAATTTTTCAGAAAGCTGTGCTTCCTCAGCTAATTTTGCAAGTGCTGCAAGTGTGTTATCATCCACTTTTTTTGCAGCATAATTATATGCAAGTCCCTCTGCCATCGGTGTGCTGTATTTCTTCACACGCTCTGCGCCGTTTTCTCCGGACATTACTTTTGTCAGGTCAACCTCTGCAACCTTTGACAATTCTTCAAAAGAAGTAAGGGTATCTAAATTCTTCCACTCCATGGTGTTATCCTCCTTGTTTTGCGAAGCAAAATGTCTGCTATGCCTGCATAGCATGCGCCCTTGCATGGAGCAATGCCTAGCAAGCTGTGCAGGATTTTACTCCTTAATTTGCCTTTTATTTATACAACCGTGAAAAATTATACTATTAAATGTAATCGAATTCAAGTAGTGCAATACACCAAAAAAAGAGTCTCTTTCGAAATTTTGCTTAAAAATTTCACAAAAGAGACTCTCTTTTTATTTTCTATTTCTGATTTGCCGGTTCCATATTGACGGAACGTCCTTTGATCTTCACATTCTTCATGGCTTCTAATACTTCTTTGCCATACTCTCTTGGCACTTCCACGAAGGTGTATTTGTCGTACATATCAATCGCACCGACGAGTTTTCCAGGCATTCCTGACTCACCTGCGATGGCACCTAAGATATCGCCCGGTTTCACGCGGTCTTTTTTACCGATGTTAATGAAGAGACGAACCATACCTTCCTCAGCTCCGGTGTTATCCCAGTCGATCTCGCCATTATCCCTGTCGTTTTCCAGATTCACCTGACCGAGTGCCTGTTTTAAGAAGGCTGCTGCGATATCCATTGCGGTGTAATCGGAATCATTGACCTGCTTTTCGATGATCTCGATCATCTCTTTTAAATCTTCATTCTCAATGATCTCACCGATTCCCTGCATCACTTTCTCTGCCTTGATCTGTGCCACATCATCGGAAGATGGGATTGGCATTGCAAGGATCTTGGTCTTGCAGTAACGCATGATATCTTTTAACTTGTAAACCTCTTTTCCTTTTACAAAAGTGAACGCACGTCCGGTACGTCCTGCACGTCCGGTACGTCCGATACGGTGTACATAATACTCGTCATCCTGTGGAATATCATAATTGAATACTGCTTCCACATCATCAACGTCAATTCCTCTCGCAGCAACATCTGTTGCGATCAGGATCTCCACACGTCCGGAGCGAAATGCTTTCATGACACGGTCACGCTGTGCCTGCTTCATATCGCCGTGAAGCCCCTCTGCCATATAACCGCGGCTCTTTAACTCCTCGGAAAGCTCGTCCACCATTTTCTTGGTATTACAGAATACGAGGGAAAGCTTTGGATTGTAGTAATCTAACAGTCTTGTCAGGACTTCGGTCTTGTCCTTGCGTTTGACATCATAATAATACTGCTCGATGCTTGGCACGGTCAGTTCTTTTTTTACCACCTTAATGGTCACTGCATCATGCTGATATTTCTTTGTGATGTCTAAAATCGGCTTTGGCATGGTCGCAGAAAACAGAACCGTCTGTCTTCCCTCTTCCGGGATATATTCCAAAATCGTCTCGATATCCTCACGGAATCCCATGTTCAGCATCTCGTCCGCCTCGTCTAAAACAATCGTATTGACTGCCTCGCAGCGGATTGTTTTTCTGCGGAGATGATCCATGACACGTCCCGGTGTACCGATAATGATCTGTGCACCGCCTTTTAATGCCTTGATCTGACGGTTGATATCCTGTCCGCCGTATACCGGAAGGATTTTCACACCATGCATATATTTGCTTAATTTACGGATTTCTTCCGACACCTGGATCGCAAGCTCTCTGGTTGGTGAAAGGATGATCACCTGTGTCTTTTTATTATTTGGGTCTACTTTGTGAAGCACCGGGATACCAAAAGATGCTGTCTTTCCGGTTCCTGTCTGTGCCTGTCCGATCACATCGACTCCTGACATCACAACCGGGATCGCCTGACTCTGGATCGGAGTCGCCTCTTCAAATCCCATCTCTTTGATAGCACGGAGTACCTGTGGATATAAATCTAATTCATCAAATCTTACTGTTTCCATATATTTTCCTTTCGTGCGAATGCGCAGTCGTATACGTTAGCATATTGTCGCCATTTTGTCAACTATTTTGTCAGAATACCCGTATCACATCCGGCACGATCTATGTACCCCGGCTTCCATGAAAAAGAAAGCTGGGTTAATATGAAAAGCAATCGAATACTCCCTGTTTTTCATCCATATCCAAGCAAAATCCAGTCGTCGTACACTCCACATGTATTTCTGTTTTTCCCCTGTAAAAATGTGATATGCGCCGTCACCTCTAAAAAAAGCTGCCGTAGCAATAGTTCGATTGCGGATTGCTCATTATAACTTATGCCAATTTTCCTCTAAGGTTCCACTTTTTCCTGTTTTGAGGGTAAATCCAACTCCTGTCCGCGGATATCCGCAATACAGATATCATTTCTGCTTTTCTTCTTTACCTGATATAACAGCATATCTGCAGTATGTAGAAAATCCCAGCTCCTGTTTCCGTTCTCCGGAATTCCATACGAAATTCCCTGGGAGATCGTCACGATCGGCAATGCATTGGAATATAAATGCTCCAGTTTGAGATTCATAATATTCTGCCGCAGCGCGCCTGCCTTCGCATACACTTCCTCCGCACTTATACCCGCATAAATGATAATAAATTCATCTCCGCCATATCTCGCGCAGAATGTCTGCCCATCTTCCATCTTTTTCAGCTCATCTGCAATTGCAATAATGCACTCGTCGCCCTGCTGATGTCCATAATTGTCATTATACTGCTTGAAAAAGTCAATATCTAAAATCTCCATTGCAAGTGGAAGTCGGTGCTCATAACAGTAATCTAATACTTTTTCCGAATAAGCATTCAGGCGGTAACGGTTTGCCAGTCCGGTCATCTGATCTGTCTCCGACTGTTTCAGCAGCTTCACATTGACTGCTTCCATCTCCCTGCGGCTCTCATTTGCACGTTCGAGAGAACTTCTGACATAAAGCATGTTGACGATCATATCTTTGTTCTCGCGCTCCATGATCTCGGAAAGCTCATAATACAGGCCAGCCGCCTGCAGATAACCTGCATTGTCCTGATTCTTGCGGTAGCCTTTGATCTTAATGGAAATGACTCTGCGCTGCAGATTGATCACACCTGAATTCTTCACGATCCGATCCAGCTTCTCAACGATCATCCACAACACATCATCCCGGCCGATCTCCAGCATCAGCCCGCAAAAATCACAAAGGTCGTCAAACACCTCCATGATCTGCACATTTTTATTGATTATTTCTACAATCTCCTGGATCTGTGCATCGCGTCTCACATAATTGTGGGTCAGATGATAATATCTTGCCTTCAGGCAGTCCACATATAAAATGTCAATATCCTCATAATAAGACGCACATTCCGCATCCAGTTTTTCTATATAAACATGTGTCTTATCTAACATCCCCTGCAGCATATAGCAGCGTGCCAGATTCACGTAACTGGCCATCAGTCCGACATAATTTTCTTTTACATCCGGATTACTTTTGCAATATGAATGAGCCTTTTCGAAATAACTTTGTGCCTCGTGATACACACCATTTTCCATGTACAGATTACCAAGATTCTGCATGATGCTGATCTCCATCTTAGTAATCCCATATTTACGACAGTAATTCAATCCTGTCAGATAGTAATCCATCGCTGCAGACACATTTCCCTTGTTGACAGAAGAGATTGCCATCAGGTTGTAAGACCTTGCGATCAGCTCCCACTGTCCGGTCTGTCCTAACAGATGGATTGCCTGCGCAATGTTGTGGAACATGTGCTCCACATCATTCAGCAGATAGTAAGTTTCCCCACTGTAAAAATATGCAAAACCAAGAAGTGCCGCATCTTTATGCTCCTTTGCATACCGTTCTATATCAAGACAGCATTTGAGTGTATGCTCTGCGTCCTTTCCTCTGCTGTTCAAAACTTCCTGTTTCCATGCGTTTACCACGTCATTTGATCCATGAACTCCCATGCAGTCTCTACCTTTCTGCCTGTTTTCGGTATTTCAATAAAATTTATTATAATCCAGAAATTCCGTGTGTTCAAGAAAAAGGAAATTTTTGCTATTCAAAAAATTCGATCGGATCGACCGGTACCCCATCTTTTCGAAGTTCAAAATACAGGTTACTGCCCTCAACCGAATAATATTTTGTCGGTTCCGTCACATAACCGATCACATGACCTGCCTCCACATAGTCTCCCACTGCAAACTCCGGTTCCTTAAGCTGTCCGTAAACTGCGAGATACCCATCTCCCAAATCCTCTGTCACGGTACATCCTGTCACTTCATTTGTCTCAATACTCTGGATTTTTCCTTTTGCTACCGCATAAACTTTGCTGTTGACATCTCCGGCAATAATGACTGCCGGATTGTATTTGTACTGGTCTAACGTCGCAAAATACACCGTCGAGTCCATGCTGTAATCTAAGATCACATTTCCTTCCATTGGCCATAAGATGCCATCTTCCGCAGCGAAATGGAGTGCCTGGGAAGTGTTTCCTGTCGGTGCTACCTCTTCCTGTCCACTGTCAGCTTCCTCACTCTCCTTTTCTACCTCTGCTGTCTCTGTGCTCTGTGTCTGCGGTTTTAAAATAGAAGCAACCTGATCTGCTTCTGTCTCTTCCTCCATTGCCACATCCTGGTTCTCCGTGTCCATTTCTGCTGCAATTTCCTGTTCTAACTGCTTTCTCTCCTGTTCCTGTCCTCTGCTATATAAAACAGTCATGCCGACTGCTGCAAGGATTACCAGCGTGCCTGCGATGATATACTGTTTTTTCTGCCAGAAGGCTGCCCACCCGTGATTCTTTCTCATATTTTTCACCGTCCATTGTTTATTTAGCAGAATACATTTCCTGCTATTAACAATAGTGTTGCCACATTCAGACGGTTTATTCACAGTAATTGGAATCGTTTTTCATTCCACATTTTCCAGCTCTGTGCCGGGAAAAAAATACTGTAAAATTTTTCTGTAATCCTCCCCTTTTTCAGCCATTTTCTGTGCTGTATACTGGCTCAGCCCAAATCCGTGTCCATGCCCCTTCGTTACAATCCGGATCTTGCCCGGCTCCAGTTCTGTCACCGTAAAATTCGCGGATTTCAACCCAAGTTCCCCGCGCAATTCCTCTCCTGTGTAGGATTTCCCATTCATCTGTGCCTTTGTGACATACCCGGCGCTATCCTTCTCTTCGATCGTGATCTCCTGATTTAGATACAGCACCGAAAGATAATCCGGCGCCTGTGCATCCTCATAACATGCCACACCTGAAAGATAGGGCATATCCGAATCCGGATATAATTCTTCCATATTTCTCGTATTTCCTGCACTCACTGCATGGTATGCCGCATATATGTAATGGTTCCGGTACTGCAGCGTCTCTCCGTCTGTCTCCTGTATCGCCTCCCTTATCTTCCCCTCTGCCTCGGAAAAATAGTCGCCCCACAGCTCCTGTAATTCGCCCATTGTCACACTCCCCGGAAGTTCTGTCCCCATCTCCTCTGCTGCCTTAAGGTTTGTACGGGCGATCACACACTGGGCTTTGATACATTCCTCCGGTGCATCTGCGCTTATCTCCTTTGCGACAATGCAAAAAAGCATGTCCGCATCCTCCTCTGTTTCCGCTGTCCGGTTTACATTTCCCAGCAATTCTTCCAGCTGCATTTTCTGGCAAAAAATGGTGAGAAAAAGTGGTATGAGCAGCAAGAGCAGAAGTATGGTCAGCATCGTGTTTATTCTTTTTGCCAAGTTTTTTCTGTGCATAAAAAATCTCCATCCCATATACAAGTATATGAGACGGAGTCAGCTTTTATGAATCAAATTTTATCCGGAGTTCCTGTGGAAAGTTTATGACTGACCTCAGGGATTCTGTTGTCTGCAAAAGGTTAGGATACACCGATACGAATATGACAGGTGCTTTCGAATGTAAATGCTCGGCTTGTTGATTTGTCTGATGTCATGTTTGGACTTTCTGATTATTTATGTTCATTCAGAGCTGGACACTCCGCGCCAAATGTGCGCCCGGGACAAACTCATTGCGAAAGAATTGTGCAGGAGTTAATACAGCAATATCAGCAGTTGTCCAGTCAAAAATTATCTGAACAGCTTAATTTTTGACTGGTTATAAACAATGCTGATAGCTGTATTTACTCCTGCCAGATTCTTGAGTTGAGTTTGTCCCGGGCGCACATTTGACGCGGAGTGTTCAGCTATGAATGTACATAAACCGTCAGTCCAAACATGACATCGGACAAATTTACACAATCCTCACGAATTTTCATTCGAAAGCACCTGTCATATTCGTATTGGTGTATTTTTTCGTTATGATCAGACAACAGAATCTTTGAGGTCAGTCATAAACTTTCCACAGGAACTCCAGACTTCTATTATATTTTGCTGCCGATGATGTTGCTGAGCTGTGCGAACTGCTGAAGCGTCAGTGCTTCGCCACGGATGGTGACCGGAACGCCAAGTTCCTCAATGCTTTCCTGTATCACTTCTTTGGAAAGATGAATGTCCGGCGCATTATTCAAGCCATTGGCAAGTGTCTTTCTGCGCTGATTGAAGGATGCACGGATAATCTTAAACATTAATTTTTCGTCATTCACCTGCACCGGCACTTCTTTGTGTCTTGTGAGACGGATCACTGCACTTCCTACATTTGGGCGGGGCATAAAACAGTTCGGCGGAACGATCGCAACAATCTCCGGTTTTGCATAATACTGCACTGCAAGAGAGAGCGCGCCGTAGTCTTTGGTTCCAGGTCCCACCTGCATACGGTCTGCCACTTCTTTCTGCACCATGATTGTAATGCTGTCGATCGGCACATGGCTTTCAAATAATCCCATAATGATCGGTGTCGTGATATAATATGGAAGATTCGCCACAACTTTGATCGGCTTTCCTCCGTTTTTTTCCTCTGCCAGCTTATTAATATCTACTTTTAAAATATCATCATTGATGACTTCCACATTGTCGTATGCGCTGAGGGTGTCTGCCAGGATCGGGATCAGATTTTTATCAATCTCCACTGCTGCCACTTCTCTTGCATTCTCGCAGAGATACTGCGTCATTGTGCCGATTCCAGGTCCGATCTCCAAAACAAAATCATCCTTTGTGATTCCGGACTCCTCAATGATCTTCTCAAGCACATGCGTATCGATCAGAAAGTTCTGTCCAAACTTCTTCTGAAAATTAAAATTATATTTCTGTAAAACCTCTATGGTATTCTGTGGAATTCCTAACGTTGCCATATACTGCCTTTCTCTTCAAATAAACGATCTAAAAACTCTGCATACAGGCGGTTAAATGTTTCATGAAACGTAACTGCCACATTTACATCCTGATTCCCAGACATCTGTGCCTCCTCAAAAATAGCAAAGGCTGTCTCATATAAATCCGGGTTTTTGTCATAAAATACTTCTGTCAGACCATCCTGAAAGGCAAACTGCGCCTCCTGGGAAAGATTGTCCTTAAAATCCTCTTTGGAAATGCATCCACCCTCCTCGTAATCGGACAAAAAGATGTGTCCGCCTGCGGAGGTTACGAAATCCTCAAATGCCTCTTTTACATCCTCATAAGTTACCGGAACATAATTTTCCTCCCAGTAACGGTCAAATGTTTCTCTATCCGGAAATGCTGCTAAAATATCTTCCATACCTGCGCTCCTTTGCGTTTTCTGCTCCATTTATACTATCATACTTTGCAATCGTTCCGCAATAATGTATACAGGGTTGGCTCTAAGTGAAATTCCCTGCACATGTTTTCCACTTCCGCTAAATATTTTTTCTTCGCAGAGGACGGTAAGACCGGGCGGCGGACCGCACGGATCAAAATATTTTTCGGTGTGTGTTCAAAGTCAATAAATTCCAACAGCTGGGTTTTGTATCCGCAGCACTCCAAAAGATTCGCCCGGATTGCATCTGTTGTCAGCGCTGAAAAACGCTCTTTGATAATGCCATATCTTGTGAGCAGGGAATAATCCTCACTCTGGATCTGCTTATTCACCTCATGCTGACAGCATGGTACGGAAAAAATCATTTTTGCATTCCATGTAATTGCATTGTAGAGTGCAAAATCTGTCGCAGTATCGCAGGCATGGAGCGTCACGACCATATCCACGTCAAACGGCGTCTGAAATCCATTGATGTCACCAAGCTCAAAGCGCAGATCGTCATAGCCATATTTCTCCGCCGCCCGGTTGCATTTTTCGATGACATCTTTTTTCAGGTCGAGTCCAAGCATCTGCACTTTCATGTGCCGGATCTCTGTAAAATAATAATACATGATAAAAGTCAGGTAAGACTTTCCGCATCCGAAATCAATGATGTGGATTTCCTCGCCTTTATATTCCCGGATCGCATCATCGATCATCTCGATAAAACGGTTGATCTGGCGGAACTTATCATACATGGACTTTACTACTTTTCCCTCTCCGGTAAAAATACCCATATCCACCAGCGGCGGGATCACCTGTCCCTCATCCAAAATGTAATTTTTCTTCCGGTTATGCTCTGTGACTGTGTCGGGTGCTTCTTTTGAAGCTTTCGCCCTGAGTGTCACCGCACCTTTCTTTGAGATCAGAAGACTGTATTCTTTTTTCTCATCCCATGCATTTACCTGCAGGAATGTATCATGTATGGCTTCCATCAAAAAGCCCTGCAGATCGTCTGCGCCAAAATTATCGTGAAACACCTGTTTCTCTGTATACTTTGCCGCCTGATAGCCATCGCCTTTCTTCTCCACCACGATCTTTTTGTACTGGCAGTCTTTCGCCATCGGCTTACTGATAATTATTTTCATGAGCGGATTTGCTGACAGCTTTTCGATTGCCGAAATCCAGTCCTCATTCGCCTCAAATGTCTTTTCTTCTCCCTCTTCATTTGCGAGAATCACAAGACATTTTTCTTTTTCTCCCGGCTGCCGCTCTTCGCAGCCGTATTCTCCATCAAAAATCTGTTTTAGTTTCCACATGATCTATGCTCCTTACTGGGATTCGGAAATACATTCCTGTTCCAGCTTTATTCCTTTTTGTAACATATAAGTGATGAGTTTTCTCTCTTCGTCCGGCAGTTCCATTTTTTCTAACTGCATCAACCGCTTTTTGTCATTCTCTGTCTGTTCGGCGATGCCAGCGGTGTGAAAAATTCTTTTGGAATAACACCAAATAATGGATTGGTCTGCTGTGCCTGTACGTCATCCATATCTGAATCTCCTGTCCTTTCAATTATAAAAAAGGCGTCTTTGAACTTCTGATCCGTCCAAGACGCCTAAAATAATTCTTTTATATCATAGCAATACATACTCCAATTGTTGCAATCGCCAGAACAGCCAATATACATATGTATAACCATAAAAACTTTTTATTCTTTGCTTTATTTACAAAAATCAATATTAATCCCAGCATTACAACAATACAAAGCGTCATTGATAAATTCATAACCAAAACATAAGCCATACTTATCTTTGCATTTGTAAATGCCTGATAATTAATAGAAATCATTGCAAATATTGCAACTAATACTCCCATCAAAGTAAGCACATTGGCATATATCTTTTGAGATAAATCCTCTATACTTTCTTTTGCATGCTGTATTTCCCGTTTCGTCTGTTTCTCGTACTCTTCCTTGTAATTACCCAATCCTTTGTAACTGACTTCATTCTGATAAGATGCTCCAACCTGTGCACTATATGGCATAGCCGGCACTTGTGTCAATTGCTCAAACATAATTTGTGCAATTTTCATATCATGTGTTAACACCAATAAATTTTCAGAAATATTCGTAACACGCAAAAAAACGTATGTCACATGTCCAGGCTGATAATGGGGACCATCTACTACCAGACCCTGACGCATTCTTGAATTCTTTTCAGCTATTCTTCCAACAATATTCTCCGGAATACTTATTTTTTCCTGCGTCTTTACAAATACTGTCTCACCCGGTTTTAAATCGTACTCACGATGTTCTTTTCCTTCTTCATCACACATGACATCCATCGTTAAATCATAACTGATTCCATTTAAATTTTCTTCTTTAAAGCCTGAAACAATCAACTGATGACTGTCTACATACTGTTTTATATCCTTATCTACTAAAATCATGTGTCTCGCCCCTTTTTATGTCCCAATTATAGCACTGTGAAATTAAAGATACAATATGCTTTTTCAAACAATAGATGTAGCATTTGCATACTCCTTTGCTGTGACGATCAGTCCACGATCAACACTGTCTTTCCTTCAAATGCAAAGCCGTACTCTTTAATCTGATCTTCTGTAATTCCTTTCATTTTCAGTTCTTCGCTGTATTTTCTTTCCCGGATCTGTGTGATTGCAGACTGCGCTGTCTCTTCCAGACTTTTTTCTTTTCTTGTGCTGCGCACTTTAAATTCCAGAATCACTGCGTTATCCTTTCCCGGATTCTTTGGTTCAAGCATGACATCATATCTTCCAAAACCACTTTCACGGTTCGATTTCAAATAATATCTGTCCTGTAAATCAACAAGCAATCCTAACACAAATCCATGATAAAACCGTTCCGGTTCTGCCCCTGATGCTCTGTCTCCGGTATCAAAATAGCTGAATGTCTGCAAGGCCACCCGGTTCATATATTCATTCATCGCATCCACATCACCGGCAAACATTGCATTAATAAAGTCATTGTAATCCGGTCTCGCCATTGCGAACCAGTCATGAATCATTCGATGGAACATCAGTTTCACTTCCAGATTCGTAAGTGCCAGCTGATACTTTGGCTCAGTTCCCTCCGGGATATCCTTATACTTTTCATAAGAAAGAACTTTTAAGTAACCACTTGCCAGCAGAAGACTCCACACCGCCTGTTCATTACCGTTGAGCTGATCATAAACAATCTGTTCATCAATTTCTGACCATATACACTCTCCGCAAAGCAGCTTTTCGAATTTACTCTTGATATTGCGGTTTCCCTCACGGACTAATTTTGCCACTAGACTGTTTGCACTTGTATTTGCCCAATATGTTGTGTACTGCTGTGAATCAAGATAATTTAAAATTGACCACGGATTATAAATATCTTTATATTCCCCGAAAATAAAACCATCATACCATCTTTTCACTTCGCTCTTTTCACTGTCTAATCCGCACTTTCCCAATGCTTCAAAGACCTCTGGCTCTGTAAAACCAAATGTTGTGGCATATTCATCAGATGTCGTTGTAACTACTTTCAGATTATTCAAATCGGAAAAAATAGACTCCTTGCTCACCCGTGTGATGCCTGTCATAATACCACGTTCCAATGCCGGATTTGTCTTGAAAGTTGAATTAAAAAGGCTTCTTGTAAATGTCACCAGTTCATCCCAGTAACCATCTACAAAAGCTTCCTGCATTGGAGTATCATATTCATCCAATAAAATGATCACTTTTTTCCCATAATATTTATATAAAAATCCTGATAAATAGTTTAATGACAGCGTAGCATCTACATAGTCCATATGATTCATGATTTTCTTATACAGATTCACTTCTTCCTTAATCAAAGCATTGCTCTCTGTTATAAAATCAAATTTGAAATATAATTGTGCAATAAGGTCGCAGATTTTCTTTTGTGTCAATTCATAGGTTGGTTCTTTTATATTTGCAAATGAAAGACTAATGACCGGATACGTTCCCTGCAAATTGCGGTATTTCTCGTCATTCCAGATTTCCAGATTTTCAAACAGATCCGAGCGTCCCGCATATTCCATTGAGAAAAACTGCTCCGTCATGCTCATTGTCAACGTCTTTCCAAAACGTCTTGGTCTCGTGATCAGTGTAACACTGTCACCACTATCCCACCATTCCTTTAAAAAGGCTGTTTTATCCACATAAAAATAATGGTTTTCTATCAATGTTGAAAAATCCTGCACTCCAATTGCAACATTCACTGACATATTCTGCCTCCTTTTTGCTATCTTTGAAGAAAGCCTTTAGACTTATTATAATCTAAGGGCTTTGTGATTGGCAATTTATCTTGTTCTATTCATTGCAGATTATACGATCAGCTTTTATTTTAATCGTAATCTGATAACAGCATTCATCCTTTTTTGTGAGCAAAAATACTTGAAGTTTATAGAGTTTCCCCGCAATTTTAATCATTTGTTCTGCAAAATCATATAAACGCGGAATTTCTTTTTCATAAGGTTTTAAATTATTTTGCAATTTCAGGAAAAGTAACGTTGGAATATCTTCCTGCTCCCCTGAAAGAATTCCGTCAAGTCTCTCCGCTGCATTTTTGAATTTCTCGGCTTCAAAGCTCTTTGTTACAATTCCAAAGTTTTCCTCTTCTACATAGCCTTCATTCTCATAATACAACAAAAAACTATTTTTATGTAGACGTTCCATCTGAATTTGCTCAATAAAATCACGGACTTCTTTTATTGCAGTCAGCATTGCGTTTTCTTTTCGCAAATCATCACTAAAAGCAGAAATATCACTTTTTACATCAAAAATAAATGATTGTATCTTCTTATTACTGTCATCGAACACACAAGATAAAACATCTGCTGTTTTACATCCATTTTTGTCTATCTCAGGTCGGCGATATTCGTTTGCGTAAATTGCATATTGATGTTCTTCCAAACAATAATCTATATTCACAACTTCCTGCGACTTCTCATGCTGTTCTTTAAATACAACTCTTGTTGATTTATTTATCTTATACAACACATTCTTATCGACCGGTTTTGTCTCATCATACATGCGTGTATGTACCTTTATCATTTACTGTATTCTCCTATTTTTACTGCCTCATCATACAATTGCATTGCAGATTCTGTAAAAAGATCAAACTGATACCCCATCTTCTTATCCGGCTTAATCTCATTTACTACACTTTTTCCGTTTTCTAAATTTCTGAATTCAAACACAAACAAATTCGTTGTGTCTGTTAAATCCGCCTTTTCCAAATTAAACTTTTTCAATATATCTTCCCCATTTGCTTTCACTCTCTCAGACAAAATATATAAATTATTTAACTTGGAAACAAAGGTATCACTATGTGTACTTATCATAAGCTGCATTCCCTTATTATTTAATCTATTGAAAAATCGGACAAGTTCTAACTGTTTTTGAGGGTGTAAACTAGCTTCCACCTCATCAATAATCAATCGCTTAAAATAATTCTTAGATGTGATTGCCAATATTATTGGAGCAACCTCATTAATCATAGATGATGCCAAATACATTGGTATTCTGCTATCCTTTTGTGCTTTTGAAGTATAGGATAATATTCCATGCTTTTCTGCATTGATGTGTCCCTCAATTACATGTTCTTCAAAAAACTGTAATTCTTCTTTATAATGCTCTTTCTTATCCTCATCCTCAGAATACATCAACAAAAATCGCAAAAATTCATAAACCGGCTTCGTCAAATCAGACTGTTTTTCTGTCTGCTCAACCTTTCCTTCTTTGCTAAAACTTAATACCATATCTCTATCTGTTCTGTTAGCAAAAAAATCCCTGTACAATAACATAATTCCTGTTCTTGATGCCGGCAAAAAAAGACTTCCACATTCTATCAAATGTGCTATCATACTGGTAAAAGTCTCTGGAATATGCTGTAAAAACGACAAGTTCATTGTTATTATATCATCAATTTTTTCATACTGTTTCCCACGATACAGGATACTAATTCTCCCCTTTCCTGTATCTTTTTGAATAATTTTGCTAAAAACATTAAACGGTGCTTTTTGCAAAATCGCTTCCATATATGAAGGTATATTTTCTTGGGCAAGAGACAAAATTTCAAACGTATATATCTCATTTTCTTCCAATACGATTTGCATATATATTTTTTCAGTTGGAATCTCTTTTCCAAAAATCTCTTTCATAATTTCTACTTTTCTTTTTTGAAGATTTGCATTTATCCCCTTATTAAGTATATCTATATTACTTGTCGTAAGGTTGAATTTAAAATGTCCCTCCTGTTCCTCTTTCAATAGTTGATTAACTGTTTCCTCGTCAATTAAACTGGTCAACTTTTCATATATTCCCTGTACTAGCTGCATTAAAAACGTTTTTCCACTATTATTAGGTCCCACCAAAACCGTATAACTGTTAATACAAATTCTTGCGTGTTCAATCTTTGCAAAGTTCTCAACTTCAAGCCAAATTTGCATATTCTTACCTCTCAACCAATCTAATCTCTAACTCCATATCCAACGCTGCAGCCAACTTGACCAACACTTCAATTGTCGGAGCATTCCTCCCACTCTCAATCCGGGCAACATTCGTACGCTTTATTCCTGTACGATCTGCAATTTCCTGCTGGGTTATTCCTTTTTCTTTTCTTAATTTTATATAAGATGTAAGTATCTGATTTTTTACCCGTTCCTTCTGTCTCTCTACCAATACTTCAAAATCATCTTCTCTTGCTATAAAATCCATTCCTATCCCTCTAAAGTATGTATCATTGTTGATACAACGATATCATATACTTATTTTGTTGTCAATTACATAATGGTATTAAATTTCTTTCTATATTGGATTTAAACCTTATTCTCCCATCATCTCATCCCATCTCCTGCATGGTGCACCTTCGATCCTTGCACCATTCCCTGTATTATAAATGACAGTACCTGTCAGATTTGCAATCCTTCGCTCAATCCATTTTCTGTATATATCCAGATTTTTGCTTGTATATATTTCTTCGCCTGAACAACTGATCACTTTTCTCAAACTCCCTGTATCAGTAATTCTTCTGCCCACACCTTCTGCATGGGAGTTTCCACCGGTATATGCAAGGTCAACTCCTACAAATATTACTTTTTCTGCCTTGAACTGCAATGCAATATCCAGCGCCGTTGTAGTCACGGAACCTCCTGTTTCGAAAGCTTTTGCCCCGATTTTTTCTGCTATTTCTTCTGCCTTTCGATACCCATTCTGATATGCGATATAAACAGGTCCCTCATAATAATCCAGAACAGACGAAGACGCTGTCGACAGAAGAATCAATGGAATCTTTTTTGTATCCAGTCCCTTCACCTGCTGATACATATGCGGCTGTGGATCTGTTATGATGATAGCATCTGGGATAATGCCTTCCCTCAAAAGTGTACCTGCAATATGACCGGTTGCAAAAATCGTGATATTATTTCGATATTGTTTCAATGACGGTAATTCCTGATTTACAGATGGTCCTGCACCAACAATTACAACATTTTTTGTGTAAAATAAACTTTTTATTTCACTGCATTCCGGCAAATGACGTTCACTGAGTTTCTCGAAGTTTGCATCAAGAAATCTTTCCTGCTCGCGCATACTGCTTGTCGTAACAAAAAAATCTTCCAATAATGTCCTGATGGATGGATTTTCTACTGCCTGAACTGTTGGATAATGCATGAAAAGTTCATAATCTTTCATCTGTTTTAGATATCCAATCAATTCCGTTATATCCGGCTCATATACAATTTCAATACGATTTTCCTTGAAATAAGTTGTCCAGTCCATATACCGCAAAGCCTGCAATAGCAGATATTTTTCGCTTTCTAAAACTGTCACTTTATTTTCCGGATATTTTTTTAACAGTTCTATCACGTGATATCCAAGCCCCATTCCAAATACTACATAGTTCTTTGCGGCTGGCAAACCCGCCGCCAAAACCTGTGCTTCCCACTCCGGATTCATCGTGCTATGCATAAAAAAACATCGGTTGCCGTTCCTTGCCTGCACGGTTGGCTGCCCATTAATTGCGTAGGCAATGACATATTTAGCATTGTCACCTTGCACATTCTGAAGTACTTTGTAGAGTCTCTCGTTTTTTTCTTTCAGGATTAACATATTGTTTTCCAAGAAGTCCGAAACCTGCGGTGTGTCATCTTCCTGCAGCTTTATTTGTATTTTCTGTAGCAACGGCAGCAAATCGCCTTCCAGAATGTCTGCCTGCAAAATATAATCCTGATTGCCCTGTGCCTGCAACAGTGCCGGCAAAATCTGCTCCAGCTCTCCTGCAAGATCCCTGCAATCTTCCCTCGAGAAAATCACTTCCACAACAGAATTAATGTTTTTCAGTAATGCACTTAGTTTCAAAGAACCAACAAAAAAATTCTGTTTTCTATAATTAGCTACGATTTCATTGATCAACAGTAAATTCTGCTTATTATTTTCGAAAATGTCATTCATATTTATTATCCTCTGGTCTATTGTCTCTCTTTCTATTTTCGGCTATAATGGCTATAAATTCAAGGATAAATGGAGTTCGTTATGAAAATATTATTTTTAGAATGGAAAAGTTATTGTGTACCGGATATGGCAGAGGCATTTACCGAGGCAGGGCATGATGTCACACTTTCCACATGCGCTGAAATGACTGATCGATATAATACAGAATTTGATATTTTTTTGAGAAAAAACTTAGCGAGTCATCCTATGACGCTGTATTTACATTTAACTATTTTCCTATTGTGTCCAAGAACTGTGACAAGGCTCAAATTCTTTATATCTCCTGGGTTTATGACAATCCACTGATTGCTTTATTTTCCTGTACAGTCATAAACCCATGTAACTGTATTTTCCTTTTCGATTACCATTCTTATGAATACTTTCATAACCAGGGAATTTCCACTATTTTTTATCTTCCCTTATGTGCAAATCCGAAGCGGTTATGTAAATCAACGAATACAGACATTCCACAGAATGATATTTCTTTTGTCGGTTCTTTATACACCGAACCAAAACAACGTCTCTATGATAAATTATCCGGTATGGATTCTTACTCCAAAGGATATATTGATGCCCTCGTCGATGCACAATCCCACATTGACGGATATTTCTTTCTGGAGGAATCTTTATCGCTAGCACTTTTAGATGCTATGCAGAAAGTCTGCCCTATCACCCCAAATCAGGATGGTGCAGAAACCCCTGCTTATGTTTATTCCCATTACTTCTTAGGAAGACGTGCAACTGCGCTTGCTCGAATTGATTTATTAAATAAATTATCTCAAAATTTTGATGTCACCGTTTATACACATGCCGACTGTAAAGATATACTTCCAACTGCTATTTATGGTGGAAAAATCGACTACTATGATACAATGCCAACTGTATTTCAGCATAGTAAAATCAACCTGAATATTACACTCAAAACAATCCAGATCGGTATTCCGCTGCGTGCATGGGATATTCTTGGCTGCGGTGGATTTCTTCTTACCAACTTCCAGCAGGAATTGTGTGATTTCTTCATTCCGGGAGAAGATTTTGTGTACTATGAATCGCCGACAGACGCCATAGAAAAAGCAGCTTATTTTCTCTCACATGACCGTGAACGACAGGAAATCGCCCACAATGCATTCGAAAAAATAGCTGCTTCCCACACTTTTCATCATCGGGTTCAAAGTATGTTTGAAATTATCACTTAATTTTTAAATTATCATGTGCTACATGTTTTCCAGTGCTATATTCCCTCTGGTAAACATACCCCCGGATTTTTCTCTAACAGGCTTTTTAATTCTTTTTGCTGTTTTTTATAAAATGGATATTCATGCTCCTGCGTCCCTCTTACTGGAATCATATAATCTCCAAACATCTTTGTTAATACCTCTGCATAATTCTTAGGAGCTTTGATTTCAATATTCTCAAATTTCATTTTTACTGTTTCATTATACCATTCTTTTTTCAGCGTATAATCCGGTCTTTTACAAAATTCTGGCATCCAGGTCATTTCTGAACATTCATCTTCTGTATAAAGCTGACAAATCGAATCACTTAGCCTCCATAATTGATTTCTCAAAGAAGCATTTCGATCAAGTTTAACCCCACATACTTTTTCAATTTCTGAAAGCATCTGTTCCATTACTTCCCCTTGTCCATCCTGCTCTATAACATTCGTATTTTTTATTGCCAATAAAATCAATTTATATAATTCTACTTGCATCTTTCTTTCATCTTCATTGTCAGGAAGAAAATCTAATGGAAAAATATCTATTCCAACAACATACGGACAGCTATGAAAACGACGTAATCTTTCCTCTTCTATCTCAATCTGTGTACCATTTGTTACACAAATAGAACACTCATCATAGGTATCCTGCACATAAAAACTTAATACTTTAAAAGGATCCGGTAAATCTTCCTGCAAATATTTCAAAAGCATATTATATTCGCTTCTTTTTAATGCAATATCAATATCATCATCCCATGGAATAAATCCCTCATGTCGAACTGCTCCTAAAAGAGTTCCCCAATCAGCGTAATACGTTAATCCATGCCTCTCACATATTTTTATTACTTCTAAAAGAATCTCTATCTCAGCCGCCCAGACATGTTTCATCGTCTTTGGAATAATAAATCCGGACTCCTCCTCTTCTGAAAAAAAATCTGCTTTAAATTCCATATCCTCAGTTTCTCCCGCTCCACCTCGATGTTTACATAATAACCTTTTTCGCTGCTACTTCTAATTGTTCAAACAAAGGAATAACACCCTGAAACGCTGCTGCCATTTTAGCATCATCGTTGTCTTTCACCGCAGTATTTAATTGTATTATTGCCTAGTTAAAAGTGTCTTTATCGATATTCTGCTCTTTTTCATTCAGCAACTCTATTGTTCCATTTGTAACCTGAATTTCCCAATTAATTGCTTTTAAAATATCTGCCAGAAAAATATCTGTATCGTCTAATCTTGCCCCTGATAATTCCTTAACAATAATTTTCATGTTTTTTAATAATCTCTCATTAAACTCTACTAATGTCTCTAATGCTTCCTTCTGTTCTTCTCTTGTACTTTGCATTCTTCTGTTCCTTCCTATTCTGTCAAGCCTAAATCTACTGATTTTCTGGCTTTGACGATATTTATTTACCTCAAAACAAGAGCCGAGAGTGATAGATATCGTAGTATCTTGTATCGAATAGCTGATTAATGGGTACACTTCTTAAAGCATCCTCTTTCTTCGCTTTATAAAGGCTATTTTCCCTCTGATCAACTATGATGATGAACCTCCCGTGTCTAAGGGAATCATGTCCCAACTTCCTTCGTCCCATCTACCATACACTGAGTGCCAGCCAAGCTCCTAAACGGGGGCATGCCCCACGGAAAAAACCGATGCCGGCTACAGCTCTTGTTTTTATGTTTGATTGTTACTGACCTGCATTTACCTGTCGTGGTACTGATTTACTCAGTGGACGCTATACCATCTCAGGTTCTTGTTGGTCTTTTGCAGATGCAGTCCGTTCCGGACTCCATCATTTATGGGTTTCTGTTCCAGAACCCTGTCCAGTCTCCGATGCCTTTCATCAGCCACTCGACAGAGTTCTGGATTTGCTTCTTTTATTTACTATGCTGCCATTGGTGCCTGTGAAACTGCCGGATGTTTAATATCTTTCAACAGTTTCTGCGGATCATAAGTTGTCCCTGTCTTCAAGATTGTGTAAATCACCCTTAGTATCTTGCAGGCTATCACAACCAGTGACTACATCTTTTTCAGCGAATTGTTGGTTCGTGTTGTATAGTACTCATGTAGCTGCTTAAATTCATCTGCATGTGACACCGCTGACTTTGCCGCTTGGAACAGCCAATACCGGAGTCTCTTGCGTCCTCTGTGGCTGATTTTTGTCTGTCCTTTATGCTTGCCTGAACTGCATGCCACCAGCCCCATACCGCTTAGCTTCTGGATGTATCTACCTTCCAGCCTCTACAACAAGTATAGGAACATTTTGATTCTATACATTCAAATGCATTAAGTTCATCTAATATTAAGTATTTCATTATTAATTTCCTCCCAGTTTTTCCACTCTGCGCCTTCAATCCTTGCGCCATTTCTAGTATTGTAAATAACAGTATCTTTTACATTCCTAATCCGTCTCTCAATCCATTTTCTGTATATATCTAAATTTTTGCTGGTATATACTTCTCCACCGGAACAACTTGTCACTTTTTTAAGATTTTCTGTATCTGTAATTGTTCTGCCAACACTCTCTGCATGGGAAGCGCCACTTGTATACGCAAGGTCAACGCCTACAAATATCAAGCTTTCTGCCTGAAACTGTAGTGCAATATCCAACGCAGTTGTAGTTACTGAACCTTCGGTTTCAAACGTCATAACACCCATCTGTTCTGCTTTTTCCTCTGCGTTGTCATATCCCTTTTGATAAGCAATGTAAACCGATCCTTCATAATAATCAATTACAGATGCGGATGCAGTAGAAAGAAGAATTAACGGAATATTCTTTGTATCCAATCCTTCTACCTGCTGATACATATGTGATTGTTGATCTGTTATGATTAATGCATCTGGTACAATGCCTTCCTGCAAAAGCGTTCATGTAATATGTCCCGTCGCAAAAACCATAATATTATCCCGATATTTCTTCAATGAATCTAATTCACCATTTACGGATGATCCTGCTCCTACAATAACAACATTTTTTCTATAAAATAAAGGTTTTAGCTCACTGCAATCCGGTAAATTGCATCTGCTGATTTTCTCAAAATTTGCATCCAAAAAGGCTTTCTGCTCACGCATACTGCTTGTTGTAACAAAAAAATCTTCCAGCAATTCCCTGATTTTCTCATCCTCCACCGCCTGAACGGTTGGATAATGCACAAGGAGTTCACAATTTTTATCCTGCTTCATATATCTGAGCAATATCGACATGTCTGGTTCATATATAATCTTCACACGCTAGCGTAAAATTTTACTCGGATAATAAAAATTAAAATTAGAGAACACCTAACTTTGTGATAAAGTATTTAAGGCTGACAACCAAAATACAAACAAAGGAAAGGTGTTCTCTATGTATAACAGTATAAAATATTTTGAAGAAGAATGCATTAGCAAATTTGAAAAACTTGAGGACGATTTTATAAAGGAGCCGCAAAAACTGGCAGAGTATATTCTAAACCTCACTGATGAGCTGCATAACCTTGGCCTCCGAATGATACAGGAATCTCTGGAAGAAATGAACACAATGCTTAGAAAGAGCCAGAAACGTCTGCAACATTGGGTGGTTGAATCTCATGACACCAAGCAGCTGATTACATCACTGGGAACAGTCACATTTGAAAAAACATTGTTTACAAACAAAGAGACAGGCGAAAGTGAATACCTGTTGGATCGAATTATTGGACTCGAGAAACATGAGCGAATTACAGAAGATGCGCAGGCCAGAATGCTAAAAGAGGCAGTTCAGACTTCGTATCGACGAGGTGGAGAAGAAACTAGCCTTACAACAGATGTAAAAAAACAGACAGTAAAAAATAAGATTCATGCTCTCGAATTTCCGAAAAACAACGAGAAACCTGAAAAGAAAAAGGAGATTGAATATCTCTATATTGAGGCAGATGAAGACCATGCATCACTTCAGTTCAGAGAGAAGAAAGGTGATCTGGTTGAAAATGAAAATCATCAGAAAAACAACTGTCTGATAACCAAACTTGTATATATTCATGAAGGAATTGAAAAAGAGGCACCCAAAAGTAAACGGCACAAACTTGTAAATCCGTACTACTTCTGTGGAACCAGCTACGGAGAAGAAAACTCAGAATTTTGGGATGAGGTGTATGAATATATCAGCAATCATTACGACTTAGATAAAGTGAAAAAAATATATTTAAGTTCAGATGGTGGAACATGGATAAAATCCGGAATGAAAAGGATTGCAGGAATCACATATGTACTGGATGAATTTCATCTTGAAAAATATCTGATTAAACTGACCAGCCACATGAAAGACAGCAGGGAAGATGCGCTGGATGAGCTGCGAACAGCGATCAGGAGTAAAACAAAACAGGATTTTGAGGAAATCGTTGACCGCTTGAAAGACTGTCTGGAGAACGAAGCGGGATTAAAGCGGATTGCTGCAGCAAGAGACTATATACTCTCGAATTGGATGGCAGCTAAACTTCGCCTGAGACACCAAAACGGTGTAAAAGGGAGCAGTACCGAAGGTCATGTAAGCCATGTATTGTCCAGCAGAATGAGTTCCAGACCAATGGGATGGAGCATTCAAGGAGCTACAAAAATGGCAAAACTAAGGGCATATGAAATGAATGGTGGAGATATGTTGGCACTGGTAAGATATCAGAAACGGGAATTGCCTAAAGCAGCCGGTGCTGAATACGAAGTTATAAACAGTAGCGATATGCTCCAAGCGGAAAAGAACAGGCATGGGGAATTAGGCAAGTATGTAGATTGCATCACACATACACTTTCGCTCCAAAACAAAAAGAAAGCTTATTTCAATTCGCATATATGGGGATTGTAAGCAGAAAATAAAAAAGGAAAAAGCCGAAAACAGCCTGGAAAGAAAGCTAGGCTTGTTTTGAGTGCAAAAAAGATGTATATTAAATCCACAAGTCGTTGTTTCATACTTTATCAGTACATCGTGGGGACTCTACACTATTATTTCCGAGGGTAAATTTACGAAACCATCTTCACACGATTTTCCTGTAAATACTTTGTCCAGTCCGCATATTGAAACGCCTGTAACAGTAAATAATTTTCACTCTCTAAAACTGTCACTCTGCTTTCCGGATACTTTTTCAGCAGTTCGATCACATGATATCCCAATCCCATTCCAAGTACCACATAATTTTCTGCCACTGGTAAACTCTCTACCAGAAGCCTTGCCTCCCACTCCGGGTTCACTGTACTATGCAGATAAAATTCTCGGCTACCATTTACTTTCCGGACTGTAGGCCGCCCATTGATTGCCAATGTAATAACATATTTAGAATCAACTGTTTCCTCTGTCTGAAGTCTTATAAAAAGTTCATAATCATTTTTCTGTAACATCAACATATTGCTTTCGAAGAAATCCGGCAATTCCGCTTTCTCTGTTCCCTGCAACTTCACTTGTAGCTTCTGCAGTAATGGCAATAAATCCCCTTCCAAAATATCTGCCTGTAAAATATAATCCTGATCACCTTGTGCCTATAATAAAGCCGGTAAAATCTGATCTAACTCTTCCGCCAATTCATTGCAATCCAGATTTGAATAAATCGTTTCTGCAATTGAATTTATGTGATTGACCAATTGACGCAATTTCAAAGATCCAACAAAAAAGTTTTGTTTCCGGAAATTCTCAATAATTTCTCTAATTAAAAGATCTGACTCTATACATATGCAAAAAATATTATTCATATTTCATCCTTTTATTGATAAATGATATGTTCAGCAATTCTATCTAAAAAGATTTTTTCAAACTTATCCAATATTGCATGATCTTCTATTGGTGAACCGTCTTTAAAATGACCAGCTACTTTATAATTTTCTAACACAAAGCGTCCCTCTTCATCAGTTTCCTCTGTATTATCAAAATAAATAAAACCTTCTTTTATATTGGCAACTGCAGAATATTTATCATGTGGATGTAATGATTCTGTTATTGCATATAATCTTTCGTTCTCTCCCCCAAATGTTTTTGGCAATTGTCCATCAATTTTTGTATTCTCAACATCTATTCCTAACATTTTACACATTATCGGCAAATAATCCGCTGTAGAAATAATTTCATCTACCACTTGTTTCTTAATATTTGAACCCCTAAACATGAATGCAACATTGGTTCTTTCCTTCGAAAGGAAATGTGCCTCTTGTGGTACTAAATATCCTTGTCCATGATCACTAAATAAACTTATCAATATTTCATCGTCATTAAAATTATTTTGAATATATGTAAAAAGTAACCCAAATAACATATCTAAATATGTTATAGTTTTTTTGTAAACTTCCGTTTTATTCTTACTATAATTCTGTTTAACTGATGTTTTTCCCTTTTCTTCGTATGCTCTTTCATCTATTGTACAATTATTCTGCACTGCCAACGACAAATCCAATCCATCGGCAATATCATGTAAATCACCTATTGTCATCCATAAATACTGATCTGTATCTTTAAATGCTTCTATATGTTCTATTACATTTATAATTTCCTGTTCTGCCCTTGCTCCCATAGATTGTATCTGATATATATACGAGTCTAGTCCTCTTGCAAATCCATATGAATATACGCTACGCCATTCCCCATCTAACTTGCAGGTATAATACCCCTTGTTTTTTATATATTCTGATAATGTACTAATTTTATGAGGCAACTCCCCATCTATTGTATTATGAAACATCATATGACTTAACGTACTTAACCCACTTTCATATGTCGCCAAACTTGGAAATGTCCATTCAGATCCACTATATACATTAGTACATATTGTTCCTTCTTTAAAAAAATGATATGTATTTGGCATTAACTTTTGAAAATCATCACCTTTAATCACTTCCTGTGCTAATCCATCTACAAAGAAACTTAATACCAATTTTTTTCTATCCTTTTTATGCTCTAATGGAATCGGATATCCATAATATGTACGCTGTTTTGACAATATAGTAGTATTATTTTTTATTCTATAATAATTAAAATGTCTGGCTGTTTTTTGTAACACATAACATTTCTCGTCTTCTACATTAGAAAACATATGAACATTTCCATTTTCTTCACTTGCCACAGGAACCAAATATTCTTCTGCGTCACCGCTTATTGTTATATCTGTTCCTCTTTTGTAAAATTTCAAAAATTCCGCTTGTGTTCTAATAAGATTATAATTTTCATCACCAATAAAATCCTGAACAGGTGCTCTATATACACCAACATATCTTAAATCATCATCAGAAACCCAATATTCTTTTCCAACAATAAGTTCTTTTGAACTACGAGGTGCCTTTACCATTTTCCCCCAAATTGTATCCTGTCTAGCAAAAAAAGCCGTTGCTCTCATTATATTCTTTATGTCATTTTCATCTAGAGACTTATTAACCTCTCGTTCTACTTCCTTTTCCAATATTTTGCATTGACTATCTATATCTTTAGTTATGTCATTTTCATCATTACTAGTATACATATGAAGAAATCTTGATATTTTATAACTTTTTAAAGCATCCAATAACATATTGTCCGCTTGATAAACACACGCTTGATAATAATATGCCTCATAACTAGTCGGAAATTTTTGTACACATGTTTCTGCTATATTTTTTGCTTCCTCTATCTGTCCCAACAACAGATTCACAATACACTCATAGAAGCTCAAATCTCTATCCATTGGGTGCCTTTTTTTATATTGTATTATATGTTCTAACGCAGCACCTAATTTTTGATTTTCAATCTCTTTTTCTATATTATTTTTTAAATCTTTTTCCATATTCACACCTATATTTTATGACAAAAACTGTCTGTTTACACATCTTTCCTTACTAATGTGTGAGCACATATAATATTTTTTCGATTATAAATTCTTGTTGTTCTTCATTTAATGTCGGATACAACGGAAGACTGATAATATGTGAATAAACTTCCTCAGCATTCTTGCAATGCACATCCTTATATCCATGTTCCTGATAATAAGGATGCATATATACCGGAATGTAATGCACATTTACCGCAATCCCTACTTCTCGTAACTGTTCAAAAACTTTTCGTCTGTCACAGTTCTTTACCTGCACAATATAAAGATGCCAGCCACTTTCTGTCTCCGGCAACTGATATGGTGTGACAATATTTTCACAGTCCGCAAACGTTTCGTTATAACGTGCCACAATCTCTTTTCTGCGTGCTAAAAATCTATCCAGTTTTTTCATCTGGCTGCATCCCAACGCACACTGAATATCTGTAATACGATAGTTATATCCTAAATCTAACTGCTGATAAAACCATGGTCCATCATTTCTTGTCATCAGGCTTTCATCTCTTGTGATTCCATGACTTCGGAACAGCATCATTTTCTGATAAAATTCTTCATTATCTGTTACGATCATGCCACCTTCCCCTGTTGTGATCGGTTTTACCGGATGAAAACTGAAGGTGGTCATATCAGATAACGTTCCTACTTTTTTGCCTTTGTACACGGAACCGAGTGCATGGGCGCCATCTTCAATGACTAGTAAATGATGCTCTTTTGCAATTTTGTGGATTTCATCCATATCACAAGGCTGTCCAGCAAGATGAACCGCAATGATAGCTTTGGTTTTATCCGTGATTTTTCTGCGAATGTCCTCTGGATCAATGTTATAAGTCTTTGGATCAACGTCTGCAAATACAGGCGTTCCTCCACAATATAAAACACAGTTTGCAGAAGCTGCAAATGTCAACGGAGTTGTGATAACCTCATCCCCTGGTTTGATTCCTGCTGCAAAACATGCTGCATGAAGTGCCGAGGTTCCATTCGAAATTGCAACTGCATATTTTGCACCTACATAATCTGCAACCAATTTTTCAAATTCCGCAATCTTCGGACCAGTCGTAAGATAATCTGATCTTAAAACATCCACAACTGCCTGTATGTCATCTTCTTCAATTGTCTGTCTTCCGTATGGTATCATAATCTTTCGCCCCTTTTACTTATGATGTTATCTTAACTCAATTTCTGAAATAGGTTCTCCGAATTTATATGCCTTTTTTGCTTTTTTTCCTATTAATTGTTGATAATATTTAGGTTTAAGACCTATCGCAGGTCGTATGCTTCTCACATTCTCGGGAGAAAAAATCTCACCCTCTCTAATATCCTTTACTGCCACTAATGATCGGCGAGTTCGTAAACCACGCTTTTCATGTTCCATAAGTTCGTAAGTTGGTTTTCCCATGACTAACGTCGCATTCTTTACATCTCGAACCATCTGCGCAAATTCCTCCATTTCCATGGAAAATTTGGCATCTGGATTTTCAATCTCTCTGCTGAGACACACATGTTTTTCAATTACTTTCGCACCTAGTCCAACTGCAACTATCGGTGCCAATGATCCCATAGAATGATCGGATAATCCAACATATGTCTGAAAATCTTCTTTCATCTTAGGAATGGTAAGTAAATTCATATCCTCATACTGTGCCGGATACTGACTACAGCACTTTAATAACACAATATTATCATTTCCCTGTCTCTTGCAGGCTTCTACTGCTTCCCTAATCTCCTCTTCACTGCCCATTCCGCATGACATGATAACAGGTTTTCTCTTGCTAGCGACATACTCGATCAAGGGAATATCTACTAATTCAAAAGATGCTATCTTGTAAAATTCAACACCTAATTCCTCTAAGAAATCAACTGCTATTCTGTCAAATGGTGTTGAAAGAAAATCCACTCCAACATCTTCACATTTTTCTTTTAAAAATTTTTGCCACTCCCACGGTGTATATGCCTCCTGATATAATTTATAATAATTATATCCGTCCCATAAACCTCCCTTGATGACATAAGGATCATCTTTGCAATCTATAGTCAGCGTATCTGCTGTGTAAGTCTGAATTTTTACACAATCTGCGCCCGCCTTTGCAGCTTCTTCAATAATTTTATAAGCATTTTCTATTTTTCCTGCATGATTTGCAGACATTTCTGCAATCACATACACACCATTTTTCATTTTCTCATACAAATTCATATATCACTGCATCCTTTTTCAGCTTTTATTTTTCACTGTACAACGCATCATGGAGACGTTCCCACATTATTCCATATCCTTCCGAAGCTGGTGTTACCGGTTTTTCAATCCTATTCTTTTCATCTAGAATAATCTTTCCCATTGCTGACATAACAATGATTCTGCTTCCCAGTACAATTGCTTCTTGAATATTATGCGTGATAAAAATAAATGTGCAGTCCTCATCCTTCGATATCTGCATCAACTCGCTTTGCAGTTTTGTCCGAGTCATCGCATCCAAAGCAGCAAACGGCTCATCCATCAATATAATCTGCGGTTTTAATGCCAATGCTTTCGCAATCGCTACACGCTGTTTCATTCCTCCGGATAACTGATGAGGATATTTTTTCTGTATTCCAGACAAATTTACTTTTTCCAAATATTCTTCTGTGATTCTATCTAGTTTCCTTTTATCTTTAATCCCCTTTTTTATCAATGGGTACTGTATATTTTTTTCTACCGTTTTCCACGGAAAAAGCTGATTAAAATCCTGAAATACCATGATTCTATCCGTTCCAGGAGCCACACTTTTTTTCCCATTTATATAAATGTCACCAGAATATGCTTCAAATCCTGCTATACATCGGAGTAATGTTGTTTTTCCACAACCAGATGGTCCTAAAATGCAAAGGAATTCATTTTTCTTTACTTCCAAGCTGAGATTAGAAATAATGTTTCTCTCAATCTTTCCTTTTTCGTTTCTGTATCCTTTTTCCAAATCTTTTACTATTAAAACAGCCTTTCCTTCACTCACTATTTTGTCATCCCCCAGCTCTTTACCGTATATTTTTCAATTGGTGCAAGAATTCCATACTGTACAATAACACCTATCATAATAATTACAATTAATGTGGCATACATTTCCGCATTTTTCATATTTGTCCTCATCTGATTTATGTACAGTCCAATTCCCGGACATGAAACGATTCCAAATATCATTTCTGCACTAATCAGTCCTCTCCACGCTCTCGCCCAGCTTACCTTAAGACCTGAAATGATAAACGAAAATGCCGCAGGTATATATACACCTGTCAATAACGAAAATCCCTTTAAGCCTATGTTCATTCCTGCTTCCACATAAATTCTTGGTACAGACTGAAAACCATCTAAAATATTTCTTGACATTGGCCAAATTACTGCATGTATTACAAGAAATACAATAACTGACGGTTTTATTCCAAAAATAATAATGATAATCGGCAGTAAAGCAATTCCCGGAAGTAAATCGCAAATTGAAACTATTGAATTGTAGATATAATGAAAAGTTTTACATACAATTGCAAAAGAAGAAAATAAAATGGAAAGCAAAATTCCAATAACCAATCCAAGTAATAACAATTTCATCGAATTCAAAATATACACCCAAAAAGATGTTCCTGCATATCCATATTTAAAGTTATTTACAAACGCCTCTGCAATTTTCTCCAATGGTGGAAACACTAATTCTGAACTGTTTCCAAACAAGTGGGCTTTTGCCGTTATTTCCCAAATTATAAGCAGTGCAATAAGAAATATTATCTGTGATACCACACTGTGGATTTTTTCCTTTGAATTTTCCATATCTACACTTCTACTCCATTAGTCACCTGATACATTGCTAAAGACCAGATCTTGATATGTTTCCGGTGTCTTATCTATAAAACCTGCATCTCCCATAAATTTTGCAAGTTCAAAAATTCCCTTTGTCTCCACAGAATAAATTCCAGCTTGCATATACGCGATTTCATCCTGCAAAGAATTTCCATCTAAATCATAAGTAAGTTTTGCTGCTTCTTCCGTATCTGTATTTATCAAATTAATGGCTGCTTTAATTGCGTCACAAACTGCCTGATACAACTCCTGATTTTCTTTATACATTGCCTCTGAAGCCACCCCTACAATAAATGTGTCTTCTTTTGACCAGACTTCTGATATTCCACTTACTTCATGTAGACTACTATCCTCTCTTTCTTTCAATAAATAAGGATTTGTGGTCAATTGGCATGAGACATTTCCTGTCTGCAGTGCATTCATTCCATCCGGATGCTTCATTGCAACAATATTCGTATCCAGCGCATGTGGATCATACCCTGCATTCTGCAGTGCCCGTGCCAGTATAATATGCTGAATAGAACCTGTATTCACCAATGCAATCTGATTTTGACTTTCTACCAAATCCCCCAGATTCCATATAGTTTCCTGATTTGTCATAATACCATGTTCCTGTCCTGAAACGTTTGTAAATATTTTGTATCCTACCTCATTTATACATCCTGTAATTGCCGGTGCAATACCTAAAAAACCTATATCAATATTTCCTGACGCAATTCCAGTATTGATATCTGCACCCGAACTCATCTGTGTCCAGGTTACCTCAATTTCTTTTCCGGTACTTTCTTTATACTTTTCTTCAATTAATTGATTTTTCTGTGCAATCAATGCTGGCGCATACGCCAATCCATACTGATATGCAATCGCAATTTTTGCATTTTCCTGATTGCTTTCTTTTTCTGCGTTGCTGTTCCCACATCCTGCAATTAACGTTGTAATAAGTCCTATTATTACCAGACTTGAAATAAATCTTTTCATGTTCATTCACTCAGCTTTCTTCTTAAAATTTTCCCATTTGATGTGCGAGGTATCTCATCTATTACAACTATTTTCTGCGGCATACGTGACACTTCAATTATTTTACTTAAAAACTTCATCAATTCAACTTCTCTAAACGTATTTTTATCTTTAACCTGTACGAAAAGTTTCGGAATCTGCCCACACATCTTATCATCTTCTGCCACACAGGCACAATCTACGATTTCTTCATATCTTAATGCCTGCTTTTCAATTTCTTCAGGCATAATTTTTATTCCTTTATAATTAATGACATCATCAGCTCTTCCCAGTACGTACACATACCCATCCTCATCTATATATCCTACATCATTCGTATAAATATAACCGCCATGCTTTGTCTTTTCAGTAAGTTCCTTATCGTTCAAATACCCTACCATATTCATTTTTCCGGATACCGCAATAAGCCCCGGATGTTCCCGTGATGTCTGTATTGGATTACGTGCTTCATCCGTCATCATAAATTTCGCATTTACAGCCGGTTTTCCAATGCATCCTTCTTTTCCACGTATCCTGCTAAAGTCAAGCACACAAACCCTCCCCGATTCCGTAGAGCCATAAAAATTATACAAACGACTGTGTGGCAGTATCCCAATCAGTTCTTCCTTTAATTCTTCATCCAGAAAAGCTGTTCCAACTTGTACACAGGTAATCTGAGTTTTATAATCTGCCAACGCTCCTTTTGACAATTTCAACAAAATGTGTGCCGCATTAGGCGATATATCTAATGCTGTCACTTTGTATTTTTCCATACTTGAAAAAATCCATTTCAAATTCATAATATTTTTGGCTATCACACTTGCGCTTCCATTCAAAAGATTTGCGTAACAGCTTCTTATACCATGGGAATGGCTTAGCGGAAAAAATATAAGTTCAATACAATTCCTTTCCTTTTCTGTACCGGAAATAATATTTTCTGCTATAGCAATATTATTTTCATTTGACAAGACAATTCCTTTTGACTTTCCTGTCGTTCCTGTTGTAAACAAAATCTCAGCAATGTCATCGCCAGTCGGATATGATATTTTCTGTTCAACTCTTTCAACTGTTTCTTGTTCTAATGAAGCAATGCTGCATTCCTGTTCTAAGCCCGTTTTTATGTTTTCGGTAAAGAAACATTTTGCGTTTACATCTGTAACAATCTGTGTCGTTTTTTCCGGTGTCATCTTGTTCTCCACTGGAACAAAAACTGCACCTATACGTTGACATGCCAGGCAAATCACCAGATACCTTGCATCCTGTGTACATTCTACTACAATTTTATCTTCTTTTTGTACATTTCTTTTTTTCAATGCCGCTGCATATATTTCTACTTTCTGCCACATCTCCCTGTATGTATATTCAGAATTGTCATCTGCAATACACAGCCTATCTGGTGTCTCCTTTGAAAAATGCTCCAGTGCCTCAATAATTGACCGAATCATTTTATTCTCCTCTCAGTTCCTGTACCAACGCATATATAGATTCAAGCGTATCAAAATTTTCCGGTTTGACCTTTTCTATCGGTATCTCAATTTGATAAGCTTCTTCAATATCTGTAATAATTGCAACATATCCTAATGAATCAAGCAGACCATCTGAAAAAATTTTCTTATCACTTGATTTCTCATATATTGGACACCATTTCTGTACAATCTTTTCTAATTCTTCCATGACTATTTCTCCTTCGTAATAATTTTCACTTTATTATAATTCCAGGTTGCTTTCTTCTTTTCCCATTCTTCCCTTGTCAATTCAAGCCTGACAATATTATATTTTTTTCCATTCTTCTCAACATGATTTTCTAATATCTCCACTTCATGAAAACCACACATTTTATTTAGTTTTACAACAAATCTATTTTCCTGAAATACTTCTATTTCAATTTTCTTTAAATTCAATTTTTCAAAAATAAAATCATGCTGATTCGCATAGATATCTGTAATCATTCCAAATGAACGGTCGGCCTGCTCGGCCACATAAGTGCCTCTGGTACAAGTTCCCTTCCCCATGTCAACTTCCGTAATACTTGTCACTCCAACTGGTTTTCCATTCCACTCAATAATCCACTGATAACTGGAGTCAAGCTGTTCCTGCCTTTTAAACCATTCTTTTTGTTTTTCAATATCAGTTATTGAATTAGTATTCATATATCTGGTTATCTGCGGAAGAGTTCTCCACTTCATAACCATCTCCTGATCTTCCAGTTTCATTGGTCTTAAAACAATTTCCGCCATTTATCATTATCCCTTCATCATATCCATAAGTTTTTTGGCAATCCGTTGAGCACCCAATCCATCAATTGCAGACTGCATTTTTTTTGATTGTTCATTTACCTTATCTATGTGTTCTGTCCAACCACAAAGTATATTTCGAATATTAATCAGAACTTCTGTATGCTGCGTTCTTTCATCTCCCGAATAAGGAATCAATTCTTTTTGGTCAAAATATTCTGCCATTGGAATCTGATTATCCGCCATAGAAAATGAAATTGCTGGCAAACCACATGCGCACACTTCAAATAAAGTAGTTCCTCCCGCTGACACAGCCACATCATTATATTTCATTAATTCTGACATATTACTAACATTATGTTTCAATACAATTTTCGGATTTTTTTTCTGCAATTTTTCTAGTTGTTCCACATTTTTAAAATAGTTTCCAACAACCACTGTATAACTCATATCTTTTAACTGTGAAATACTCATACACGCCATTAAAATAGCATACGACATATTATCCGGATCTGAGCCACCTGTCGTAATTAGAATATTTTTTATTTTTTTTCTATCTCTGTGTGGAATTTTAAAAAACTCTTTTCGAAGCGGAACATATTTTTCTCCTTGTAAAAGAAATCCACTTTGTTTCAGTTTTGAATACTTTTCATCAAAATACTTTTGCTTTGCATATTGCGTATAATTAATTAATAGGTTTCCTGTAAAATCAATATCTTTCATCGTTGCTATATAAGCAACCCGACAAACTTTTCCCAATTCAGATAAATATCTTTCTGTCACTTCATAAGAATCCACCAAAATTCCATCTACATGTTCTTTATGTATAATATCTTTTAATAATAGAATTTCTCTGTCTTTTTCTCTGTAATCATTTTCAAGGATAATAGTTTTGTATTTTGTTCCATCCAGCACCCTCTTTGCCTCTAATTCTGAACATACAAATACAATTTCAACCTTTGTATCCACAAACCCAGCTGCAATGGATAAACATCTTCTTATATGACCAGATGCAATCCTAGCGTTTGCATCTGCCCGAATCAATAATTTCATCTTATATTGCCTCGTTCTGTTTCAGAATCATATACTTCATCTCTGCGATTTTCCAATCTTCTTCATTGTCTATATCCTGCACTTCCATTTCTGGCAAAATAAACGGTATAATCCCTTGCGCTATTTTACCTTTTGCATTCTTATAGCATGAAACCCTGTATATATAAAACTGCCCTGCATCGTGATACATCTTTTCTAAATCCTGCGACCTCTTTTGCCGATATTCTGGAAACTTATAACACATTGTTCCATCAGTATCAATTACAAAGCTTCTTTGTGGCGGAAATGAATATGCTACCACCGATGTCAACTGTGCCGCACTTTTTTCTTTCATCATTTCCATAGCTACACACAACTTTTTTGCTGTCAAAAATGGGGCTGTAGGATAGATGCAGCAGGCATAATCAAACTCTTCTCCTCTTTTTTCGTATTCTGCAAGAACTTCTAATATAACATCAGCTGTCGTTGCAAAATCATTTGAAGTTTCTTCACTTCTCATAAACGGAACCGAAGCTCCATATTTTTCTGCTATCCTAGCGATTTTCTCACTATCAGTGGAAACCATTACTTCATCAAATAATCTACTTTCTAATGCTGCTCGTATAGAATAAGCGATAATTGGTTCTCCACAAAATTCCTTAATATTTTTTTTAGGAATTCTCTTACTTCCTCCACGAGCAGTAATAATTGCAACATTTCTTTCTTTCATCTCTGTTCTCCTTTTGATTCTTTCAAAAGTTCATAAATATAGTAATCCTCTTTATATCCTGCATCTATAAATGCTTTTTGAGATGCTATATTTTCAGATTTCACACGTCCAATTATTTTTTTTGCATGCGGGAAATCAATCCATGCCTGTCTACTAATCAATTGTAATAATTTTTTTCCATATCCCATCGAACGTTTCTCAGCACAAATACTGTAATTAATCTCCACAACATTTTCCTTGCAGACAATGCGTGCCTGCCCCACAGGGATGTCCTCATCCATATAAATATATTGTTTACAATTTTTATCACATAAAATTTTGTTATACCATTCTATATGTTCTTCATAGGATACAACATTGGTCGAAAAAGAATTTTTTCTGACTGATGGTTCATTTACCCATTGAAATAATAAATCTAAATCTTTGCGACCTGCCTCTTTTAAATATACACTCATTTTACAGATCCTATCTAAGTCATATTCTTAATCTGATAATTCAACTTCAAATCAATTTCAATGTTCTTCTACATGTTCTAAAAGATACCTTAACTCCTCTACCGATAACCATTCTGTATTATTTCCAGAACTGTATTCAAATCCAGGCTCAACAAGTTTTCCACCTTTCTGAATTTCTTTTGGACTCCACCATTCAAAATGAGGATACACAATAAAGTGTTTATCATATTCATAGGTAAGCATAGAATCCTCTTTGGTTACCATGATTTCATGAAGTTTCTCACCTTCACGGATTCCAACCTCTGGCATCTCACATCCTGGTAAAATAGCCTGTGCCAAATCTGTTATTTTAAAAGATGGAATTTTTGAGATAAATGTTTCTCCACCTTTTGCCTCAGACAATGCTTTTATTACAAGCTGCACCCCTTCATCCAAACTGATCCAAAACCTTGTCATGCGATAATCTGTAATTGGAAGTTCTTTTCCACCATTTGCGACAATCTCTCGGAAAAATGGAATAACTGAACCACGGCTTCCAGCAACATTTCCATATCTTACAATCGAAAAGCATACATCTTTGGCTCCGGAATATGCATTTGCTGCAATGAATAATTTATCGGATACCAGTTTTGTTCCACCATATAAATTAATTGGGTTCACAGCCTTATCTGTAGAAAGTGCAACAACACGTTTTACTCCACAATCAAGGGCTGCATCCACAATATTCATTGCTCCGTCAATATTAGTTTTTACTGCTTCCATTGGATTGTACTCACACGCTGGCACTTGTTTTAACGCTGCTGCATGAACCACATAATCCACACCATCAAAAGCACGGTATAATCTGTCCTTGTCGCGCACATCTCCAATAAAAAAACGAAGCTTGTCCTTATACTTTTTGAATTTATTCGCCATATTAAATTGTTTAAATTCATCTCTGGAATAAATAATGATTTTTTTCGGTTCGTAATGCTCTAACACATACTGTGTGAACGCATTACCAAAAGATCCGGTTCCTCCGGTTAATAGAATTGTTTTTCCGTTTAACATTTTTGCCTCCTGCATCTTACTATTGTGTCCTGCAATATCATTATTAATTATACATCTTCGAATATAATTTTTTTAATTATCCTTTATTCCATCTAACATTATAGGGAAATCTTTCTTTAATTCATCTATTCCTTTCATATACCCTTTTAATATTTGAAGTCCATTCTCAGCGATTTCTTCAATCTGCTCATACATAGCTGCGGATTCATCATATTGAAGTATTTTTCCTTTAACTTCATAATCTTCCTCTATTGCATAATATTTTAATAGTCCAAATATCATCTCATTATTCATATACTCATTTAATTCAGATGCTTGCTCGAGCATTCTGGTAATTGTTTTTGATTTTCCATCAGATTTTCGATTAATTTTTTCTAAATCTTCATATAATCTGATTCCACGTTTCATTTGCGCTTTTGCTTCTTCTAATTGCTCTGGCATAGAAATCAGCATTTCTTTTATTTCATCCTGTTCTGCTTTTGTTAGATATGGAGACAAATCCTCCCATATTTTATTTTTATCATATTCCTTATCTAACAATTTATATACTACCTGATCTATTGTCATAATTTCTGTGCCATGTATTAACGCCCCACCCTCTGTTGCATCTATAAATCGAATTGATTTGTTAACTGCTATAAATGCTTCAAACCATTTAAGATAAAGTTGCATATTGGCTTCTGTCAAAACCATGTTACCATAAATATCTTCTATTTCAAAATATTTTCTTCCATTTGTCAATCCATCCTCTTTGTGATATGCATCAAATGTATGTTTCTTCCCCTCAGGGTATGCCAAATCTAAACCCATAAAAATAATTGTCTGAAATCCCATTAAAACTAATAAGGACAGTGCATTATTAGCTACAGATCCTCCTGTTGGTAACCCTTCCACGCGTTTGTTCTTTCTTCTATATGCCTCAGCTATAAATTCATCAGGGCTAAGTTCATAGAATCTCATCGCCTCACTTTTATCAATAACTTTCTCATTTGATTGAATGCTAACAGCAATTGGAATTTTTTTTACTTGCTCATTTTCAAATAAAATCAATGGCTTATGTCCATCAATTGTAATTGTCATATCTGGAATTATTCCATGTTTCAAAACAGTATTCAACGCTGTGTCTACAACCATAATAAACGCCCTTGTTTTTAGTTCTATTAGCTTATCTATATTCTTATCAAGCGAAGGTCCCGCTGCCACTAAAATAGCAGGCATATTATCTAATCCCTTATTTTCTACAATATTTTCTAATTGTACAATTGAATATTGTTCAATTACGTCTTTAGTTAATTTGAGCGTGTTTCTAATTATCTCTTTACTAAATAAGATTTCTGTATTTCGATTAAATATAATACGTTTTATCTCATATAAATATTTTTGTTGCATTATACTATATTCATCTGGAAAAATCACGTCATAGTTAGGCAATGCACAATACAACACCATTTTATAGTTTGCATAATTTATAAATGTTTCAAAACATATTTGTAATAAATTATCACATATCCCTTGTACACAAATATAAACATTCGGCAAGCAAAGTAATTCTGCTACTAATGGGTACTTTATAGCATTCCAAAATATTTGTTCGCACGGCTCATATATAATAACATTACAATTTTTATTTTTTTCAATTAATTTAAATATATGTTCGCCATTTCCCAATCCAAAAATAATCATAACTGCATTGGGATTATTAATATTTTCAAACTGTTTGGCCCAGTCTGCTGCAGCTTTTGCAGCATTATAACGACTTTGTAAATACCATAATTTCTTATCTGTTTTTACTACCTGAATTTTTTCTTCACAATTAGATATATCTTCTAAAACCCCGACATCACTTTGTTTCCTATCTTCATATGCATCATCAAAAGTCTTCCAGTTTATAACATTTTGTTTGTCTATGATTCCTTGTATGCTTTTTTTTTCTACTTCAGACCACATCTGTTTTTTCTCCTATTTCCTTTAATATATCTATATAAAACAAAATAGTTTCTCTAATCTCATATTCTAATGTATCTGCTAATAACACAATATCTTTTTTTTCTATATACTCCTCAAGATTTTTTATCTGCTGTAATATAATATCTATTGGTATATTAATATCAATTTTATCATTCTTTTCTATAGCTAAAAGTTGATTTATTGCAAATATAATATCTGGTAATAGTTTTACAGTTTCTTCTCTTGCGTGCTCTTTGTTTTGTCTTAACTGTTGTATATTGATATTAATTTCTTCCTCTAACTTATATATTTTACCTTCCTGATTTGTCATAGTAAAATCCCTAATTTATTATCCTTCCAATTATTTCTTGATAAAAAATAGGGTCGACATATGCCGACCCTATTTTTCTTATACTTCCCATTGATATTACTGTAATAAGGAAAGAACTCCCTGTGTTGACTGGTTAGCCTGAGCAAGCATAGACTGTCCTGCCTGAGCAAGAATGTTATTCTTGCTGTATTCAACCATTTCTTCAGCCATATCTGTATCACGAATACGAGACTCTGCAGACTGAGTATTCTCAGCAACATTATCCAAATTAGCAACTGTGTGCTCCAATCTGTTCTGCAATGCACCAAGTGCAGAACGCATAGTTGAAACTTTTGAAATAGCTGCCTGGAAAACAGACATCGCTTTTCCAGCTTTTGAATTTGTGCCAACCTTATTGTTAGTTGCAGTAATTCCTATTCCACCAGCGTTCATTGATGTAATAGTAATTGAAATAGTCTGTCCATTTAAAGATCCAACCTGAAGCAGTTTTCCTGAGAACTTTCCATCTAACAAGTTCTGTGTATTGAACTGTGTTGTAGATGCGATACGATCTAATTCAGATGTTAATGCATCAATTTCTTTCTGGATAGCAGTTCTATCAGATGATGTATTTGTGTCATTAGCTGCCTGTGTAGCTAATTCGTTCATACGCTGTAAGATAGAATGAGCTTCATTTAAAGCACCTTCTGCTGTCTGGATAAGAGAAATACCATCCTGTGCGTTGTCAGAAGCTTTGTTAAGTCCTCTAATCTGACTTCTCATTTTCTCAGAAATTGTTAAACCTGCTGCATCATCTGCTGCGCGGTTGATTCTGTAACCAGAAGATAATTTCTCTGAAGATTTTGCCTGCTGTCCTGTTGTGATACCTAACTGTCTGTTAGCATTCATTGCTGTAAGATTGTGTTGTACTACCATTATTTTTTCCTCCTTGAATGTAATGCAGCTTCCATGCTGCATTTGTACTTTATGTACTTGTTTGTTGTTATATTGGGTTCCTATTCGCCCAGCCGTACGCTCTGTTTGAACTTTCACCTGCAAGTAATTTTTCTTACTTGACTTATATATCGGAGATTCTCTCCAATACTTTATAGCAAAAAAAGATTTTTTCCTTTTTTCTATCAATTATTTTTTATTGTCAAGAAAATGCGGTTCCACATAGCCCTTCTTCATCATATTCTTGTAGTATTGATTCACAACTTTCTGGCTGGAACGGATTTCTCTTACCTGCTTTTTCACACTGGCAAATTTCTGTTCCATCAACTGTTTGTTACGCGCTTCCTGCGCCTGAATCTCCATGCTTTTCTCTGTCAGTGCACGTATGCTGCCTTGCATCTTAAGAATTTCATCCTTATAGAGTTCTTTATTCGTCTGAAGTTCCTCACGTACTTTTTCATACAGTTTCTCAAAGCCGTTATCCAGCAGTTCTAATTGTTCTATGAGTTCTGACTTTTCTTCTACCGTCTTGTCAAAGTCGTCCGGATCTAAAGATGGATTCTCCAATTCTTCTTTCTGACGTTTGTTGATCTGTATGATGCTATTTAAAACCTTCTCTTTCTTCTGAAGGCTTTGTAGCATGATTGTAATATACTGGTTATCTACCATAGCACCATTCTCCAATTAATTTGTTCTGCCGGTACGCATGACTTCTTTCCAAGTGTCACGCATTGTACGTAAGTGTTTTAAGACTTCTTCCATAATCTCTTTATCTTTTTTTACATTTGCCTCTTTTAAACGAATCAAAAGATAATTATATACATTATCAAAATCCTTAGCTACTGGATATTTATGATTTAATGTAGCCTGAAACTCTTCGATAATCCGTTCCACCTTCATGATATTCGTATGTGCTTTCTGAATATCGTTTTCTTCAATTCCTGCAACTGCAAGATTGGCAAATTTAATTGCTCCTTCATACAGCATCAATGTCAGCTCCGCCGGTGACGCTGTCATAATTTTATTGTTAGCATAAGCTGCATATCCCTGATTCGCTAACATAATACCCTCCTGGTCTTTATTGTGTATTAAGCAGAGCAGATAAATTTATATCTGCTCTGCTTTGTAATTCTCACTTTCGTTCATTATCTCATACATCAACCACCAAATAAACCACTTAATGATGATGTCTGGCTGTTCAGTTTAGAAAGTGCCGTCTCCATAGAAGAGAACTTTTTATAATAATAATCTTCTTTGTCCTGTAATTTTTCTTCCCATTTTTTGATCAGATCTGTGTAATCACTATACTCTGATGCCATCTCCTTATCATTATATACAGTATAAATACTACTCAAGGATGAGGACTGCATTTTGGTATGAACTGACTTATATAAGTTATCTGCCAGTCCCTGCATGAAATTGATCACTGTATCCGGATCATTGGTGATTGCAGTCATCAGCTTATCTGCATTACCGGAAGAATTAGCATCATCTTCATCGCCATCAATATGATAAGCATTCTGCTGATTTGCCGGTGCATTCAGATATCCTAATGTCTTGATTCCAAAATTGGACAAATACATTTTCTTTCCGTTTACCTCAACCGCTCCGCTCATTGCAGAAGTCATAGCACTCATAAGGCTTTCCAGATTATCATCTCGTCTCAACAGAGAATCTTTAATCTTCTGCTCCCACTTCTCTACTTCTGTGTCAGACATTGCATCTTTTTCATCATCTGTCAGAGGCTCATAGCCTTTTGCGGAATCTGCATTGTACAGGGATGTGATCTCATTGATCAGGCTGTTGTACTGTGACAGGAAGTCCTTAATCTTATCATAGATTCCCTGCGTGTCAGTAGATGTTGTGATACTGATCGCATTCGCATCACTTACCTTTCCATCGGTATCGGTAACTACCTGTGCCGTAATATTTAAGCCGTTGATGGAATAGCTGTTAGAGCTTCCTGTGTATTTGATTCCATTTAAATAGATCTCAGAATCACAGCCATCGATTTTCCTGGCATCTGTATTGTATTCAATACTTGTGTTATTTGCAATGTCGTGCGCTGACTGTACCTGTTTTACAAATGAAGCAATCGCGGCATCTTTTTCTGTACCGTCTTCCATTGTGGCAATATCAGCGAGCACCTGATTATTATCCATGGTCTTCTGGCTGGTATTCATTGTCGTTTTGTTGGTGGCGATAGCCGCGGCAAATGTATTGGCAAGGTCTGTTACGCCCTGTGCCGCATTTTGGGCATAAGCCGTATGTACTTTATCGATAATGCTCTTTCTGGAATACTCATTACTATCCTCTAAAGTGGTATCAGCCGTATTTTCATAAGTATTCACTGTGCCGACATTCGTTGCCAATGTAGAGAGATATGAACTCATATCTTCGTCTGACAATTTCATTTCATCCTGTGCCTTTTTTGCCAGATCTGTATAAGCGGTCGTTCCGGATTTTGCGTTGCTCAACTCGTTAGAGTCCTTGGTATAAACGGTCTTTGTCGCCTCTTCTTTTTTGCTGGCTTCAAAAGCGACCGTTTTCCCATCAGCTGTCTTTTCCCAGCTGCCGTTGACTTTTCTTCCTGTTGTCTCAACTAAATTGCTGCCATCTACAAAATATTTTTTTCCGTCTTTATCTACATAAAGTCCGTTCTCATCCTCGCTGTACTCATTGCCGTCTGATGCAGTGATCTTGTTGTATTTTACTTCACTGGCTGTAGCAGTATAATATTTTGTTACAGAATCAGTTGTCTCACTCTGGATGTAGCTTTTATTCCCACTTGCATCTGTATAAGAATAAATGACGCTTCCATCATCGTTTGTCTTTTCAGTCTTATAAATATTGCCATTGCTGTCCATGACAGACTGAGCACGGTCTGTTGCAGACATCTGAACCAGACTGATTATCTGTGTCTGTTCTTCACTGCTCAATCCGCTCTTTGCAAATGCATCTTTCATTGCCGCATACGCAGATGCGTAACCATAACCTGCGCTTATGTTGCTGTTCTGGGCATCAGCTGTCTTATATGCAGTCTTGGCATCCTGATAGGCTTTGATCGCTTCATTTACTTTTGCTGTGATACCTGACTGCGTTCCATCACCATAATACTGCATGTAGGTTTTATAGGTTGCGTCTGTTGCATCTGATTTTACATTCAATCCCAGTTTCGTCAACGCATTCGCACCATCCACATTGCCACCGGTCAATGTAAAGTCATTGTCCTTACCGGTGTCTTTGGAGCTTACGAAGATACGTTTGTTGACGTCATCATAACTTGCGTTCACTCCGGCTTCTTTTAAGGAATTGATGAAGCTGCTGACGGTTGTTCCCTGGCTGACTTCGATATTTTTCTTGGTGCCGTCACCTTTGGTAAGGGTGATCGAGCCATTTCCGCCTGTGTAGCCTAACTCAGCGAGTGTGGTTCCGGTTGTGGTGCTGTCATCTAATTTACCACCGGTCAAGTATCCTGCCTGTGCTACCTTAAGGATGTTGAGCTTCTGAGTACCGTTTGGTGCAGAGCTGCTGGCTGTAACCGTCGCTTTTGTGGAATCGGATACTTTGGTTGATTTCAAATTGTAGTTTTTAGAGAAACGCAGACTGTCCAAGCTTGTATAGAAGCTGTAAACTTTTGTGTTTAAAGTCTTCCATGCGTCCTGTTTCCAGGAAAGCTTGGTCTGTGCTTTTTTGTATTTATTGGTCTTGTAACTGTAAGAAGATACTAATGCAGAGATAATCGCTTCGGTATCTAATCCTGAGTTCAAACCTGTGATTCTGATTGGCATAATCCTGCTCCTTTCAGTTTTGTAACTTGTTTATATCATTTTCTGTTTGCATCTGTCACTTGTCTATTGCTGCTCCTGTCTTTTGGACAGTGATCTACAGTTTCTTATCCACTAATAATCCTGCCATCTCCCAGACTTTTGCGATCATGTCAAGGGTTTTCTCCGGCGGATATTCTTTCAGGACTTTCTTCGTGTCTTTGTCAACGATCTTGATGGTGACACGGTTGGTTGCATCATGTATTCCGAAGACCGCCTCGGAATTGTGCGCCTTCTTATTGATCTCGTCAACTGCTTTCCTGATCTGGGAATTCTCGGAGATCGTCTGCTTTGCCTGACTGTCGTCCCGGTTTCCGTCTTTGCCGTTTTTGTCAGTCTCTTTCGTGTCGATCTGAATGGTTTTCTTCATGAGATCGTCAGAAGCTGCTGTGTTGGATGCAGTTTCCACTTTTGCCTGACTCTCTGCTTTTACATCTGATGCGGATGAACTTCCCGCATAGGACATCCCTGCCCCTTTCATAGCCTCTATTGCCATTGTTCTACACCTCCGTGTGCATAAGCCTGTGTTCTTCCATGGTTGCGGTCCGGATCTCTGTGAATGCCGGAACGCTTATTTTTCTAACTCATATATCGGTAGTTTTCCTGTAAAATTAATAGCTGTCATGCAATTTCCTGCGTTGTACCGCTGCTGTTTTCTGATCAGGGTTTCATTTTAACAAAATATAGGATATAATTCAATCGCACCGGGAATTGAGCCCGCAATGCGTTTACGATTTTTACTATATTATAAGAAGAAAGGACATTGTTTATTATGTTATATATCATGAGACACGGAAAAACTGACTGGAATGCAGACCGCCGCCTGCAGGGAAGCGAAGATATTCCTTTGAATGAAGAAGGCCGCCAGATGGCGCGGGACGCGCGGAAAAAGTATGGGGATCTGCGATTTGATATCTGCTATTGTTCTCCCTTACAGCGTGCGCAGGAGACTGCTGAAATTTTTCTGGAAGGGAGCGGCACGCCGATCCTGACGGACGACCGTCTCCGCGAGATGGGATTTGGCATGTATGAAGGAACAGAACATGTCACACAGAAACCGGATTGTCCGGTATACACGCTGTTCCATGATCCTGTCCATTATCATGCTGTAGATGGTGCGGAAAGTCTTGAACATTTGTATGCCCGCAGCGGCTCTTTTATCCACGATGTTTTAACGCCGGAAGTTGTTTCCGGAAAAAATGTACTGATCGTTGCCCATGGAGCCTTAGACTGCAGCCTGATCTGCCAGTATGAAGAGATTCCTCTTGAGCATTTCTGGGATCAGCTGCTCGGGAACTGCGAGCTTAGAAGATTGGTTTCATCAGCCAATGTGTGAAAACAGATACTGCAGAACGTCATCTGTAAATTTTATCGCATGCACACCAATGAATGTGGAGCCGTCTTCCTGCTTTTCTTCGCGGGAAACCTCCGCATACATGATCAGTGTTTCTGCCACAACGATCACCTGTTTTCCGAGAAGGCCTTCATGCCCCTCCGGCACACAGATTCCCATGCCTAACGGACTGATGTCTTTCACGTCCACGTAAATTTTTTCCTGTGTATCGCAGATTACGACAACGCCATTTGTCCTGTATTCTACCCTCGATATTTCTCTTCTTTCTTCCATGAGTACCCCCTGTTTTTATCATTTCTGTCCTGACTGCCCTGTACAGGCAGAATTGCCTGTGTCAGATCGTGTGCATTATTCAAAGATCTCCTGTACATCATCCAGATTTCCGTCTCCGGTGAGAAGCAATGTCACTCCGCTCTCCGCCTGGCTGATATCCGTGGTCGCCTCAACGCAGAGTTCGCCGTTCTGATTATAAAGTGCCCACTGAAAATCTGTGATCTCCACCGGCCACTCTACCGGCATGAAAACAGACTGTCCATCTGCGATTGCACTGATATTGTATTGTTCGCCGCTGATCGGATCGATCACAGAAAACATCCCAATGTCGATGCCGCACTCGTTTGTGGCTGTGATGATGATGCTTTTACGTTCTGCATATTCAGAAGATTCTGTGCTTTCCACGGCTTTTGCTGCCGCTTGGGCTGTCCCGGCTGCTTCCGTTGACTCTTCCGATCCGCCGACGGTTTCCGCAGGTTCTTCTGTCGTTTGCCGGCTGTCTCCGGATGTCTGCTCTGTGGCGACTGGCGCCTGATCCTGATGATCTGTTTTTCTGCAGGAAGTCAGGAGCATTATGCCAAGAAGCATGCAGATTATGAGTATTTTATTTTTTTTCATAGATTTTGTTTCCTTGTATACAAATTACGGATCATATTTTTCCTGTTTTCAGAATACTCCGTATTTTATTTTTTTGCAACGGATGTTTTAGAAAAGGCGCACCGTTTGGATGCGCCTTACTGTTAAAATTTATTTTTCATCTTTCTGAGCTGCTTCTGCTTTTTTCTTTTTATTTCTGCGGTACATTTCCTCGCCGGTTACACCAAGAAGTGCAATGATGAGTAACCACCACCAGGACATTTTCTCCTGCTGCATGTTTTCCACTGCGCCAGCCTCTGCTGCAAGTGGAGTTTCCTCATCAGCAATTGTCGTGCTCTCCTGTGCTCCGTTCGCTGCAAGAGGTGTCTCCTCGTCCGCAATTGTCACATCTGTATCAGCGTCTGCATCTGTGTCAGCATCAGCTGCGGCATTTGCATTTGCAACCGCTGCTGTTCTCGTTGCTGCCGCCGGTGTTGCAGCTGCTGCAAGTGCTACCGGTGTCTCTGCAATCTGAACCGGTGCTGCATCTGCTGTGGCTGTTGTAACAATTGTGGCTGCACTTGCCGGAGCCGCTGCTGTAGTTACAGTGCCAGCAGATGTTGTGGCTGCGCCGCCCGGTGTCGTCTCAGTACCGGATGGGGTAGTTGCGCCGCCCGGTGTGGTTGTGGAACCGCCTTCGCCCGGAGCCGGTGCAGGGGTGAGTTCTGTGATCTTATCAGCCAGTGTTTCTCCTGCAATTCCTAACTTATCTGTCAGGTCTTTTGCCATGTCCTCTGCCTCTTTTAATTTTATCTCTGCCGCGCTGATCTGTCCCTCTAACTCTTTTACCTGATCTGCTGTGTAGTTCTGGCTTGCAAGAAGTGCTGTAAGCTGCTCCTTTAAGCTGTCGGCATCATTTTTTGCTGTGTTAACTTTTTCCACAGCATTCTTTGCTGCGTTAATGATCGCATCCGCTTTTGCTACTTTCTCTGCTCTTTCAGCCTCCGCTTTTAATGCTGCATCTTTGAAATCATAGAAGCTCTTTAAGCTTTCATGTCCTGGGAAACGATTATCATCTTTTCCGGTAAGCCAGATTCCTTCATTGATCTCTCCTGTTTTCTTATATTCATCATAATATTTGTTGCTTGTATAAGCTGTTTTTTCCTCTGCTTTGGCTGTCTGATTGTATTTCTGTGTTTCCACAGTCTTCTCGCCAAGTTCTTTGGAATTTTTCTGCTGATAAGTTCCGGTGTAGGAAACGGATAAGGTTGTGGAGCTGTTCTCCTCGTCAACAACCGCCTGATCCGTTGTCTTCTCTCCCTCTGTGAATGCACCAGCCTCATAATGGAATTTGATCGCTACGTTAGGATCGTGTTTTCCGTTCCAACCTTTATATCCGTTAATATGCATTTCGCCATCTTTCAGGTTGTCTACGATCTTCTTATTCTGGGACACTGCAGCTCCAAGGTTCTTTTCTGCATCTGCTTTTGCAGCATTATACACCTGATCTTTTAAATCTTCCAGATTTTTATTCTTTGCTGCATTTACAGCATTTGTCTTGGATTCCTCAGCATGTGCGTCTGCTTTTACTGTCTGGGAATAAGTGATAACGATCGTGCCTGAAAATACATTTTTATAGGCAGCAGAATCTGCTCCCCAATCTACCACTCTGCCGGAAGTATTTTTGTACTTATCTGTATCATTCACTTTTGCATGATCTGCATTAATACTTTCAATCTTATAATCGCCGCCAAGCAGTTTCTGTAACGCCTCTTGGTTGGTGAATTGAGCTAAAAGTTCTTTTGCTGCGATCTCGGCATTTTTCTTCTCGTATTTATCGCCATCATTTTTGATTGCTTTCATTTCAACAACAATTTTCGATAAATCAATAGTTGTCGTAAATGTGGTTTTCTGGCTTACGGTCACATCTGCATTCGCTGTTGCGCTCATGGACGTCTCGATATCTTTATCTCCGTCTTTCAATGCTGCTTTTTTATCGGACAGATCCTTTTCTGCCGCCTCGACACTGTCATATGTCTTATCAGAAGATAAGTCCGCTTTCGTGTATGTGATCTCGGAAACGTTTTGTTTTACCGTTTTGACCAGTTTTCCATTTTCATCCACTGAATAGGTGGTCTTTTTCTCACCGGTAATTTCATATTGTTCGCTGTTGTAGTTATTGTTCACTTCAACGTCCGTAGAAGCTGAGTCGACCACATAGAACTGTCCGCCTATATTTACGATAGTGTATACCACCCCGTTATTCTCATAAACTGCGGTATCCTGATCATTCTGAAGCTTATCTGCCGGGAAGTTCTCTGCATTGATATTGAATGCAAGGCTTCCGTCTGTGCCCTTCACATCATAGGAAACCACTTCTTCTGCCTTCTCGAAAATAACAAGATCATCGCGGGTATCGTTGAGCTTGTAGTTCAGATATACGGTTTGTGTGTCACCTGCCACATCTTTGTAAGTCACCTCACAATAGTTTTTGTTATCATTCCGATTCCAGGTCCACTTGCAGTCAACAAGTTCTCCCTTGGCAAGTTCCGGGATGTAGTAATTCTTGAGGATCACTTTGAACAGTTCATCTTCTTTTCTCCAGTTTGTGGAGGTATCCCCTGCGCGTTCTTTTTCCAGAGCGATGATCTCAAGTGCTGCTTTCTGTGCATCGGTAAGCTCTGGAATTGCTGTTTTGGCTTCCTCTGCTGCCTTCTGAAGGCTCTCTGCTTTCTGCTGGACAGCTGCAAGATTTGCTGCGGCAGCTGCTGCCTCGGCACTTGCTGCGGCAACTGCTGTATCATAAGCTTCCTGTGCCGCCTTAAGCTCGTCTAACGCTGTATTGTATTCAGCTACTTTGCTGTCATAAGCTGCTTTGGCAGTCTCATACGCTTTCTGTGCATCGCCTACAATACCAGCTGCCTGATTGTAAGCATTCTTCGCCTCCTCAATGTCTGTTGCAGAATCAATTCCGGCTTGTGCTTTATCAAATGCGTCTTGTGCTTCCTGCTGCTCTTTCTTTGCATCATCCGCAATTGTATTTGCCTCATCTGCTTTTTGATCTGCCTCTTTAAGAGCTGCATCGGTTTTTGCTGCGGCATCTGACGCTTCGTCTATGCGATCCATTGTTTTGTCAACCATTTCTTCTGCCACATTCACATCTGTACCGCCTTCGAAGGTTCCGTTTGCGGTAGTATCTAATTCACCTGCTGCACCTTTTGTTGTCTGATCTGCGCCACTGCCATCCGCAAAGGTTGTATCGACTGCTACATTTACCGCATCTTTTGCTGCTTCTGTTGTTTTGCTCGTTTCTTCAGCGGCTTTCTGAACTTCTCCCACCTGTTCTGCTGCAGATTTCTGTGTTGTTACAGTTGTTGTACTCTCTTCCGGTGTTGTTTCACTGCTATTCTGTCCATCTGCATCCTCAGCAAATGCTGCAATCGGAGTAGATAATGCCATCATTGCTGCCAGTCCGACCGATAACGATCTGATCACATTTTTGCTGGCTTTTTTGGTTAATTTTACGCCTGTAGCGTTTTCCATCATTTCCTTTTTCATCTGCGTAAACCTCTTCCTTCCATTTTAATGTTTATCTCGCTGCACTTTTTGCCAAGGCTGCAAAAAAACATATTTGTCCTTTGTGTTATACTAACTATAACATTCAGGGCGTTACATAAAGTGTTATAAAAAGAACTATTTTTTGAAAAAGCAGAGGTTTTATAGTAGTTTTTCTAATAAATGGCACAGTATTTATAATTTAGCAGTGCTGCACGGTCTCTTTTGTGTAAGTTGCAAGATATTCCCGGGCTTTCTGCGGAGTTATTGCAAGTTTTTTCTGTAAACGTTCTAAAATGGTTTTCTCTGAAAGACCAAATTCATATCCTGCCGCAATGATTTCTTCCGCTCTTCCTTCCGCTCTTCCTGCCGTTCTTCCTGCCTGTTCCCCATCTTTCCATGTCTCTTCAAATACGGTAAACATTTCATTTTCTCCCTTCCGCTCCAATAATTGATAATCCATTTTACTGTTCATTACACTTGTCACTGCCCTGATCACAGTTGTATCGACATGATTCTTTTTAACATAATGAATCGCCTGCTCTTTTCTTTTTCCAGGTGTCTCCCTTTTATCGATCAACATTCCCACTAAGTTGAACAAGTCTCTGTTGTTGACATTATGTAACTTTAAATTATTATTTCCAGCCTCGATCAATATCATTTTATAATCATTTACATAATGGCTGAATTGCTTGGGAATATCTAACATCCCATGTAATGATACTGCGCCATCCCACGGTCGTTCACCATAATAAATAACAGCCGTGATCACTGGTATAAATTTGTCTGTTTTTCTCATTTTAGACAAAAATTCATCCGAAGATAATCCCTTGCCATTCTTATACTTTACTGCATTATTATCATACTGCTTTTTGTATGCTCCATAGTCATAACCCATTATTCTCATAGGCATTGCATAATGAATATGTTCCTGACTCTCCATCCCAAGCATCACAAAATCGATCCCATATCTAGTAGATTTCTTACAAATTGCAATATTATCCCGTGAAGCTTTCAGTGTTTCTGCATAATTTTTATGCTCTAATATGGAAGATTCATCTGTATCTAAATCTTCTAATTCTTCCGGTCTGATAACCGTTTTTCCATCAAACAGAACCGCATTAAAAAAATCTGAAAACCGTTCCTTGTTTTCCCAATACTTTTTTAATATTACATCTGGTTTGTTATTTCTTTTTTCTTCTAACAATAATATTCTCCTTCTATTATACTATGTACTGTATTTTTCTTTCAATAATAAACTCAAGTTCACTTACCATTTGCTATATAGTTGTGGATATTGGGAATCCATGCCGATCCAGCATATATGATTTCACTCATTTGATAAAAAAGATTTTTGCTTTACGCATTTTTAGAGTAACGGATTGCTTATATTCTGTCAAGGGATTTAAAAAAAATTAAGCCAGAGGAATTTTCATGTTTTTCCTCTGGCTTAGTTTTTGATTTGTTTAATCTGTCAGATTTTCTTTCAAAGTCTTGCGCACTGCGCCCGGGCCTGCGATCTCTTTTACAAATAAATCTTCAATTTTCTCTCCGATACCGGCTTTGTAAAGATCGATGCCGAAAATATTTTCATTGGATAAAATACTCTTTAACTGTCCTGTATAGGATTCTTTCTCACCAAATTTCACATCTTTTAAGGCAGCTGTTAATTCTGCAAGCATTGGATCAGAAGATAATTCAAAATTTTCTCCCTTATCATCGACGCCAAGCAGATATCTGCACCATCCAGCAATTGCAAGTGGAATTGCTTTTAACTTCTTCGCATCCCCATATTGAGCCACATAGGCTTTGATCGTTTCGCCATAGCGAATGCCCACTTTCTGGGAGGTATCTGTTGCGATACGCTGCGGTGTATCAGGCATAAACGGATTTGGAATACGCACATTGATAACTTCATCCACAAAAGCTTCCGGTGATAAGATACCCGGATCTGTAACCACCGGCATTCCCTCTACAGGACCGATTTCATGGACAAGCCTATCCAGTTCCTCATCTTTCATTTCGTCTGCAATCAGGGTATAACCTAAAACGCATCCGTAGACTGCAAGTGCTGTATGCAGTGGATTTAAGCAGGTAGTAACTTTCATGCGCTCTACTTTATTTACAGTATCCCGGTCTGTCATATAGACGCCTGCCTTTTCTAATGCAGGTCTGCCATTCGGAAAATGGTCTTCAATCACAAGATACTGTGGTCCCTCTGCGTTTACAAACGGCGCTATGTATGTATTTTTTGAAGTGATGACCGGTGCAATATCCTCAATGCCAAGTTCCTCCAAAGATCTGCAGACGGATTCTGCCGGTCTTGGAGTAATCTTATCGATCATTGACCATGGGAATGACACCTGATTTTCATCTGAAATGTAATTTACAAACTCGCCTGTTACATATCCCTTTTTCTCCCACTCTTTTGCCATGGTCAGAATAGAATTTCTTAATTTTTCTCCATTGTGAGAGCAGTTATCCATGGAAACTACTGCAAGAGGTGCCTTTCCTGCCTGAAAACGCTCGTACAGCAATGCACAGACAACAGCCATTGCAGACACCGGTTTTTCAGGTCCATTGTCAATATCTTTCTGAATAAACGGAAAATAATTTCCATCCACTCCCTTCAACGCATATCCTTTCTCCGTGATGGTAAATGAGATCATCTGGAGATTTTTATCGGAAAAGATTTCTTTTAACCGATCCCACTCCTCCGGCACTTCTGACTGTGCTTTGATTGCCTCTGCCAGAGAACCTAGCACCTTTTTATCCGTTGAACCGTCGGCTTTTAATGTCACAGCTAAAACGAGGTTATCATACGGTCTGTATATTTTATCTACCACATCGAAATCAAACGTTTCCACACAGGTAATCCCTTTTTTCATCTCTCCGGAAGAGATCAGTGTATCTGCGATCCCTCCGATAAAAATACGGAAAATATTTCCGGCTCCAAAATGTACCCACACCGGGTTTTTCTTTGCCTCTTCTGCCACTTTTTCGATATCATAAGAAGGAAGTCCGATTCCTGCGTTTTTCCACTGTTCTTTTTCCTGCAAACCCTGTAATGTCAGTTTCATCTCTGCTCTCCTTCCTTTTTTGCAGCTTCCCACAGTCCGCGAAGATATGCTGCGCCTAATGCACGGTCATAAAGTCCATACCCCGGCATTGCTTTTTCTCCCCAGATCATTCTTCCGTGATCTGGACGGATCGGTCCATCAAATCCATCTTCATAAAGTGCTTTGATAACAGCATACATATCAAATGTGCCATCCTCGCTGAGATGTGCGCTCTCCTCAAAGTCTCTCATTCCGTCGTTAAATCTCAGGTTTCTGATATGTGCAAAATGGATTCTGCCTTTTAACATATGAATGGTTGCGATCAGGTCGTTATTTAAGTTTGTTCCATACGAGCCCATGCAGAATGTCACACCGTTATGTTTGTTTGGCACCATATCCATCATTCGTTTTAATTTTTCCTGTGATGAAATGATTCTCGGCAGACCGAACACACTCCAGCCCGGATCATCCGGGTGAATTGCCATGTTTATATCATATTTGTCGCAAACCGGCATAATCGCTTCCAGAAAATATTTCAGATTTTCAAAAAGCTGATCCTCATCGATTCCTTTATATAATGCAAATAAATCCTTGATTTTTGCCATCCGCTCCGGCTCCCAGCCCGGCATGACGGTTCCATTCATGTCATCTTTGATCGCATCAAACATTTTCTCCGGATCCATTTTATCAATCGCATCCTGATTATATGCCATTACTATAGAGCCATCTTCTCTCACACGGTCAAGTTCTGTTCTCGTCCAGTCAAATACCGGCATGAAGTTGTAGCAGACCATATGGATATCTGCTTTTCCGAGATTTTCCAATGTCTCAATATATGCCTGGATATCATGGTCTCTGCCCGCTCCGCCTGTCTTGATCGCATCGCTGACATTGACACTCTCAATTCCTGCCAGATGAAGGCCTGCGTCCTCAACCTCTTTTTTCATTGCAAGAATTTCATCCAGATTCCACACTTCTCCCGGCATTTTATTATATAATGTAGTAATGATCCCGGTTGCATAGCGTGTCTGTTTTATCTGTTCCAAGGTGACGGTATCATAATCTTTTCCGAACCATCTCATTGTCATTTCCATTTTTCTGATCTCCATTTCTATCTGTTCTATATCATTTTTTCTTTGCCGCATCTGATACAGCTACTACCAGCAGAAATACTAAAAATACTCCCTGAATTAACCGCTGTACTCCGACATCAAATTTTGCTGCATTCAGGAATGTAGACATTAATGTCATCATCAGTGCACCAATACTGACACCAACTACGCTTGATTTTCCTCCTGCTGCATTGGTTCCTCCTACAAAAGCTGCTGCTACAGATGGAAGGAAATATGTTGTTCCAAGATCCTGATTTGCTCCGCCACAGTATGCACCTGCCATTGCGCCTGCAAGCCCACAAAGTGCTCCATTAATAACAAATGCTATAATAACGGTTTTTCTCACATTGATTCCGGCTAATCTGGCTGCTTCACGCTTCTGACCAACCGCATGAAGATTTTTTCCGTATTTGGTTCGGTATAATAAAAACCACAACAGCACTGCAACTGCTATGCAGATAATTGTCATCATATTAATACCAAAGACATTTTTGTTTACAAAATTGACAAAGCCTTTTGCAGGTATGCTTGACCACTTTGAAGACACTACTAAAATTACTGTATAGAAAAGATAACCTGTCGCAAGCGTTGTGATCATTGCCGGAACTTTTAGAAATACGTTAACACATGCACTTAATCCTCCACAAACTGCACCTATAAGGATCGATGCTGCTAATCCCAACAAAATATTTTTTGTCATAACAGTACATGATACATACGCTGCCAGTGTCAATATATATTTCTGTGACAGATCGATTGCTCCGTCTCCGCTCGTAACAACAATCATCTGTCCAAGTCCTAACAGCAATGCAAACGTGCAAAGTTTTGCAGCCGATATAATAACACTCAGATTAAAGTTTCCTGTCACTGCCGTAATCATTCCAAAAAGTACGATACAACCTATAATGGGCCATATACAGGCATTTTTCTGTGTAATTTCTTTTATCTTATTCATTTCTGGATGCCCCCTTTCTATGGATGATAAATTTAAACGCAAGTACGCCAATTAAGATCAAACCGATGATTGCCGTCTGATAATTAGAATCCACTTTCATTGCTGTCAGTAACGAATTGATCAGGTTCATTGCAACCGCTGCTATCACAACACCTGCCGGAGCCACAACACCACCTGCCATCTCACAGCCCCCAAGAATAACTGTTGCAATCGAAAGCATGCAATAGTTTACGGAACTGTTTGCATCCGCACCATTACAGGATACAGTATAGGTCATACCTGCCAGAACAACCATCAATCCTGCCATTCCATAGTTTACCATTTTTGCTGTAAGATAATTCCAGCCGGAACGTTCTACCGAGTTTGGATTATTTCCAATTCCTCTCATGACCATGCCATATCTTGTTCTGTACAGAATCATCCAGCATACCAGTCCTGCTAATACTGCAATAATGATTGGTAACGGGATAACCGGCGTTTTCAATTTGAAGAAATTTGAAATCATCTCCGGACAGTTTCCTCCCGGTGTCGGACATAGGATCAGTGCGATTCCATACCAGACAAACTGTGCACCAAGTGTTACTACGATTGCCGGAATATTGCGCAAATGAATCAGTGCTGCCATTCCCATGTATGCTGCAATAAAAATAAGCAAGCCAACCAGACCAACAAGCGGATTTCCGGTTAAGATAGTACCAACCAATACATTAACAAGCGCTATCGAATACCCATTACCCATATCGCAGTCTCCGGAAAGAATGATAAACATTTGTCCCAGTGCTGCAAAAATCAATGGCAACGTAGAATTCATTTTCATACGCAGTCCCATATAGGAAAGCATATTAGGATTATTTACCACATTTGCAAGGAAAATAACTAACATGGTAAGCAGTGGCAATGTGATTCTTGATGTCAAAATCTGATGTAACAAGCCGTTCTTTTTCTCTTCTCTCTCCTTTTTTTCCACTTTTTTAAATGAAGCTTTGATAATATTAGGGACATTAATATCATTTCCGATCAGCTCTGCTGTGATCGCTCCATCGTGCATGATGTATGCACGGTCACAGATTTCAATCTCCGCATCTTCTGTTGAATACAGAATTACAGATTTTCCCATTTTCTTCACTTCGTCCAACAATTCATAAATGTCCTGTTTCGTTCCGATATCAACACCGGCAGTCGGATCGTTCAGAATAATGATATCTGCCTCCGAAGCGATTCCTCTTGCGATCAGTGCTTTCTGCTGATTACCTCCCGACAGTGACATGATATTACTATTGATACCCTCTGCACGAAACTTTAATTTGTCGTACCAATAGTTTGCGCTCTCCTCGCTTTGTTTCTTGTTCAACAAAATTTTACCTTTTACACGATCGAGATTGGCAACCAGTATGTTATCCATGATATCCCATAATGGGAACACACCTTCTTTTGTACGATCACCTGAGACATATGCGATTGTACTGTTGATGCGCACTCCATTTTTTCCTTCTGTGCCAATATGTTTTCTTGCTGCATAAACCGCCTGAAGCAATTCCTGCTGTCCTGAACCTGCCAGTCCGGAAATGCCAAGGATCTCTCCTTTTCTCACATGGAGATTAATATCATTTAACACATTTGTTGTAAGTCCTTTGATCTCCACCATGTTCGGTCCAAATGCATTCTCGTCTGCATTTTTATCCTTCTTCTCTTTTTTTCCGCCACCCATCAGATCGATCAACTGATCCTGTGTCACTTCATCTGCCGAAAGTTCACCTACATTCTGACCATTTCGTAAAATGACAATGCGATCAGAAACTATTCCTATCTCATCCAGCTTATGAGAAATATAAATGACTGCAACGCCTTTCTGGCTAAGTTCTGCAACAACTTTATGTAACTGTTGCGCTTTGTCCGTTGAAAGCGCACTAGTCGGCTCATCAAGGATCAAAATTTTCAGATTATCTGTCATCAGGGTCTTACAGATTTCCACAACCTGTTGATCTGCAAGGCTCAATTTATCTACTGTCTTTGTAACATCAATGCCATTTCCCGGGAAATATTTTTCAAGTAATGCTTTGGCGTTCTCCTTTGCCTCTTTTCTCCAACCAGGGGATGATATCAGACCATGACTCACATTCAACATCGCAAAATTTTCATACACGCTAAGGTTTGTGCAAAGAGACAAATCCTGATAAGCACAGGCAACTCCAATCTGCTTTGCTCTCTTTGGACTATAATGTTCCTCTGCTTTTCCTTGTATTATAATCTCACCTTCTGTAGGTGTCAGGATTCCGGTTAAAACCTTCATCAGTGTAGATTTTCCTGCTCCGTTTGGTCCGACAAATCCAATAACTTCACCTGCATAGATATCAAGGTCTACTCCATTTAATGCCTTTGTGACACCGAAAGTTTTTACTATCTGTTTCAGTTTAAAATATGGTTGTTTTTCCACTTTCGTTCCACTTCCTTTCTTACTTTTTATCCGTCAATGCAATCAGGCGGATCGGTGCTCCTGATCCATCTTTAAACTTACATGCAAGTCCTATAACCGAAAAAATTTCTGGTAATTCATAAAGTTTATCTACGTTTTCAAGAATATTTACGCCATTTCCAAGTAAAAATGGATGATTTGGATTGGTGCTTCCATAAGCATCCAGTGCCAGACAGTCACATCCAATCGCTTTGACCCCTTTCTTCTGAAGATATATTCCTGCCTCCAGCGAAATCCCCGGCCAGTTTTCCATATAGTCCTTTGTTCCATATTTTTTATCCCAGCCGAATCGGAAAAATGCGATATCTCCACAGGTGATTTCACCGTATTTTCGTTCAAAATTCTGTATTTTTTCCACAGATACCACACCTGACGGTGCAGTATCCGTCACATCAATGTTGACCGCTCTTCCAAAAATCTGCGTCACTGGTATTTCATCTACGCTCGGCTTTCCCGGAACAAAATGACATCCAGCATCAATATGTGTTCCCGTATGTTCGCACATTACAATCTTTCGAAAATAAGATTCGTTTCCTAGTTCCTGTGATTCGATTGTCTCAGCCTCAAATGCCGGCTGTGTCGGCCAATATGGCATTCCTTCTTCCATCATTCTTGTCATATCGACAAATTCCGCATCCTCAAGTATTTTGTTGACCAGTTCCGTGATTTTCATTGCGATCCACCTTTCTGAAAAGGATGCGGTCATCCTGCCACCGCATCCTATTTCCTCTTATTTCTTATTTACCACTTTCTATATCAGATTTAATCACATCCCACTCATAGGTAGTAGCTGCCACGTCATCATCTGCCATATCTGCATATTCTGAAACATTGTCTGCCTTCACATATCCGAATGGACAATTCATTACATTGGCAACATTTTCTCCATTTAAAATGTCTACTGCAATGTACATTGCAATTGCGCCATCCCATGGATTACATGCACCGGAAATTGTGTCGTAACCTTCTGGTGCCTCGTTTGCCCACCATTTTAAGAAGGAACCTCTGTTATCACCTGCAATAACCGGAATATCTTCATATCCTGCAGAAACAAATGCCTGTACTGCTGCGTAAGCATCTCCCCCCTGTGTCACAAGACCATCTACCTGTGAGAGTGTCGGAAGTACACTGTTCAACTCGCTCTGTGCCTTTGATCCTGTCCAATCTGTATAAATCTCAGCTACTACCTCAACATCAGGATAATCTGCCAAAGCATTTAACACTCCCTGATGCATCTCCGTATCACATGTAGTACCTGCTGTACCGCGGAGTTCGATAATGCTGCCTGATCCTCCGATTTTCTCACATACATTTCTAGTAAGTGTTTCTGCGAGATCCACAAAGTCAAAATTCAACTGATATAAAAGATCATTTTCCAGATCGATCGGACCATCATTGATAATAAGCACCGGAATTCCTGCATCGCACGCTTCCTGAACTGCACTGTTTAAGGAACTTGTCGAACATGGATCAACAACGATCAAATCATATTCCTGCATGATAAAATCTTCGATCTGTGAAATCTGTGTTGCAGCATCCTGATTTGCTTCTACGATTGTCAGTTCCCCGATCTGTCCATCTGCCTTCAGTTTGTCTGCTGCCTCTGTCATGTATTTTTCCATAGCCTGGTGATAACTATTTCCATTATAGTTATCGGTAAATCCAATCTTGAATCCATCTGTGTTCTGTGAGTTTTCTGCACTCTGTGTGCTGGCTGTGCCTTCATCTTTCTGTGTAGAACTGCTTTCTGCACTTCCGCAGGCAGCTACACTTAATGTCATTGTAGTAGCACATAATAATGTTGCAAGTAGTTTTTTCATCTTTTTACCCTCCTAAGAAAAAATTGTAAGTTGTCACTGACTGTTGTCTGTATGCTAGTATGGTAGTATATCTTGTTTTATTTTTCAATATGTATATTTTCACATATATTTTTTTCATTTTTTGTATATATTGCACAATTAGTCTATATTTTGTTTTTAACTATTGACTTCTTTTTATATAATTGTAGAATACTAGTATGTAAGTTGTTTCTGGCATTCACAAATTATCTTTTTTAATATAAGGAGATTAAACTTATGAAAGCCGTACAAATTGTAAAACCAAATCAATTAGAAGTAATTGACATTGAAAAACCAGTTATTGATCCTAAAAATAATGTATTAGTAAAAATGACCGCTGCGGGAATCTGCGGATCTGATGTTGGAATTTATCATGGCACCAATGCTGCAGCTACTTATCCGCGTATCATCGGACACGAAATGGTTGGTGTCGTTGCAGAGGTTGGAGATAATGTTTCTTCTTTAAAAATAGGCGACCGCATTATCATCAATCAGGTAACAAGCTGTGGTCACTGCTACCCATGTTCCAAAAACCGTGGAAATGTATGTGACAAACTCAAAGTAAGAGGCGTACATATTGATGGTGGCTACCGCGAATATATCGCTGTTCCAGAATCTGACTGCTATCTTCTTCCGGATTCACTCTCCGATCAGGATGCCGTTATGATCGAGCCGACTACCATCGCTATCCAGTCCTGCACCCGTGCTGAACTTGAAAAAGACGACATGCTTCTTATTTATGGTGCTGGCGCACTTGGAAGCTCCATTTTAAAAATTGCACATACAATCTGTGACCATATCATTGTAGCAGATATTATGGATGACAAACTCGCAGAAGCCAGAGAACACGGCGCACAGTTTACGATCAATGCCGCAACTGAAGATTTTCAGGAGAGGGTGTTAGAATACACACACGGCAGAGGTGCCACCGTCTCTATCGATGCCGCATGCGTGAAAAATTCCCTCTTATTACTGCTTCAGGCTACCGGTAATGCCGGACGTGTTATTACTATGGGATTTTCCACCGCTCCGACCGAAGTAAACCAGTTCCTGATCACTTCCAAAGAGCTGGATGTGAGAGGTTCCCGCCTCCAAAATAAAATGTTCGGAAAAGCAATTGATATGATTAAGGAAGGTACTCTTGACCTGAACAATTCTATTTCGCATACATTTCCGCTTACAAAAGCGCAGGAAGCTTTTGATTTTGTTGACAGCAGAGATCCTTCCATCCGCAAAATTGTTTTTACTTTTGATTTTTAAAAATTATCTGGCAAAAGTTTTTATTTGATAGTATACTAGTATATTATAATGAAATGGAGAAAAAAAATGGTCATTCTTCAAAAAGAACGCTCTGAAAATTCCAGATCTTATGCTGTCAGAGTACTCTTATATAACATCATTCATCTGGAATTGCAGCCTGGAGCCGCTGTCAGTGAAAATGAGCTTTCCGCCACACTGTCCTTGTCAAGGACACCGGTCCGCGAAGCTTTGATCGAGTTAAACCGCATCGGTCTGGTTGAGATCCTGCCACAGCGCGGCAGCTATATTTCAAAAATTGATTACAATATTGTAGAAGAATCGCGTTTTTTACGGCTTGTAACTGAAAATGCCATTTTAAGGCTTCTGTGTGATAAGATTGCAGATACAGGCATGGATGCCCTTGATTATAATATAAAAAAGCAGCAGCGCAGCCTCGAACAGCAGGATCGTGAGACTTTTCTGGAATTAGACAATGAATTTCATGAGCTGTTGTTCCGTGCTGCAGATAAAATGTGGTCTTACCATATTATCAAGGAACAGATGGTTCACTTTGACCGTCTCCGCTCCCTTTCCACAAAATCAAAGCAACACGATTATGTATTAAAAGACCACGAAGATATTTTGTATGCGATCAGACGACATGATAGTGAAATGGCAGAAATGCTTATGACCCGGCATTTAACCCGGCATTTGTCGGAGAAAGAAGAACTGCTGGCAATGTACCCTGATTATTTTACAAATAATTAAGACTGCCGATCATATAACCGGCAACTTTTGAAAAGACTGTCCAGAAATTGGCAGTCTTTTTCTCTTGTTAATTTCTCGTTTTTAGGAAATTATGTTTTTTATTTCTTGTTAATTTCCCGAAAATATCATATTATAGGAAATATAGAATGATTGCATATGCAATGGAGGGATTATAATGGATAAAAAATTTTTGAAAGCAAAAGATATTGCCCAGCTTTGGGGAATTACTCCCCGGAGGGTAAATCAGCTCTGCACTGCCGGTTTTATTAACGGTGCATACAAAGAGGGAAGATACTGGTTAATCCCTTCTGATACAATAAAACCGGAAATCCTTCGAAACAAACAAAACCCGCCTTTGTCCGGCAGATTACTTCCATGTCCGGTTGGAATCACTTCGTATAAAGAAGTTTCCAAAGAATGCTATTATGTCGACAAGACGCTTCTCATAAAAGATATAATTGACGACCACAGCAAGGTTTATCTTTTCACAAGACCGCGCCGTTTTGGGAAAACGCTTACCATGGACATGATCCGAACCTATTTTGAAAAAACATCCACAGATACATCCATATATTTTTCAGATAAAAAAATCTGGGATTGCGGAGATGCTTACAAACAGCTTCAGGGGGCTTATCCGGTCATTTTTCTGTCTTTTAAAGATGCACATCAGACCAACTGGGCTGATATGTACCGCAGTCTGTGTTTTACCTTAAAAGAAGAATTTCTTCGCCATATAGAACTTTTATCAAGCAAAGCAATTAATGAATATGACAAAAAATACATTCAAAATCTCATAAATGATGTCGCCGATTCTACCGATTATCAGTTTGCACTTGGCAAGCTTTCTTCTTTACTTGCCACACATTATAACCAGAAAGTTATTATTATTATTGATGAGTACGACACGCCAATCCAGCAAGGACACTTATATCATTATTATAATGAAGTTGTCGGTTTTATGCGGAATCTTTTCTCCTCCGCTTTAAAAGATAATGAGAATCTGGAATTTGGCATTTTGACTGGAATACTCCGCATTGCAAAGGAAAGTTTATTCAGTGGTTTAAATAATCTTGTTGTAAACACGATTTTGGATGACAAGTACTCAGAGTATTTCGGTTTTACCGTAAACGATATATCAAATATGGCAGCTTACTATGGAAAGGCAGAAAAATTTTCGGAAATTAAGGAATGGTATGACGGTTATCTCTTCGGAAATACAGAAATATATAATCCGTGGTCTGTGATTAATTATTTTAACAATAACTGTAAACCAAAGGCTTTCTGGTCCCGAACAAGCGGCAATGAAATTATTGGTGAACTGATCCGCAGTTCCGACAAAGAAGTGTACGAAAGTCTCTCACTTTTACTGCAGGGAAAAGAAGTGCAATCCATTATTAATACGGATATTATTTACCCGGAGGTAAATGCTGATTCTGACACAATCTACAGCTTTCTGCTTGTCGCCGGATATCTGCGTGCCACAAGTGTGATCAGTGAATTTAATGACAACCCGATTTGTTCTCTTAAACTGCCTAACCGCGAGATAAAAAGTGTTTTCCAGAAGGAGATTTTGGATAATTATAATACCTTATTTAACGGCTCCCTGCTCCGAGATTTCGAACTAGCTCTGCGAACAGGTGATACTGCTCTTTTCACTGACACTTTGCAAAAATATCTCTTGCAATCTGCCAGTACTTTTGACACTACAAACGAAAATTTTTATCACGGAACTGTTTTCGGAATGTTGGCAATACTCTCAGACCGATATTATATCTCTTCCAACAGAGAATCCGGCGAAGGGCGTTTTGATATACAGCTTGAGCCAAAAGATAAATCCCAATTGGGCTATATTATTGAATTTAAAGCCGGAAAAAACCTTTCAGATACCGAACTTGCTGATTCTGCGTCAAGTGCGATACAACAGATCCAAAGCAAAAAATATTCTACCGATATGGAATATCATGGTATAAAAAAGATTGGACTTTTCGGGATTGCATTCAGTGGCAAACGTGTTGCAGCTAAATATGAAGAAATACAACTCCATTCATAAGACACATCCTCTCATAATTCTGAAAAACTAAGGAATCAGGATTATGAGAGAATTTTTTGTCCAAAAATTGGATCCAGAAATTGGCAGTCTTTTTCTCTTGCATTCTTTTTCCGAATGTGGTATTCTCATTTTATCGAACGTATGTTCTATTTTATTTTTTAATTTGAGGAGATCACATCCAGATGAAAATCCAGCAAAATATATCACTGATGGAAAAACTTACGATTCTCTCAGACGCTGCAAAATACGATGTCGCCTGCACGTCAAGCGGTGTGGACCGCAGTGGTAACGGTATCGGCCTTGGCAACTCTATTTCCTGTGGGATCTGTCATACTTTTTCCGCAGATGGGCGGTGTGTTTCCCTTCTCAAGATTTTATTTACAAATGAATGTATTTTTAACTGCTCTTATTGCCAGAATAATTGTAACTCCGATGTCCGGCGGGCTGCCTTTACCCCGGAGGAAGTCTGCGAACTGACGATGGAATTTTACCGGCGGAATTATATTGAAGGTCTTTTTTTAAGTTCCGGCATTATGGTAAGCCCCAACTATACGATGGAACTTTTATACCAGACCCTTTATAAATTGCGCACAGTGCACCATTTTAACGGTTACATCCATGTGAAAGCGATTCCCGGCGCCGATCCTCTGCTGATTGAAAAAACTGGTTTTCTGGCTGACCGCATGAGTATTAATCTGGAACTGCCTACCGCAGACAGCCTGAAAAAGCTTGCGCCCTGCAAGTCGAGAAATACCATCCTGAAGCCAATGCGCATGGTTCAGAACGGTATTACAGAAAATAAGAATGAAGTCGCTCTTTACCGGCATGCCCCGAAGTTCGTACCCGCAGGACAGAGCACACAGATGATCATCGGCGCAACCCCGGAAAACGATTACCAGATTGTGAGCATTGCCGAGAATCTGTATCAGAAATTTGATTTAAAGAGAGTGTTCTATTCTGCCTTTGTGAATGTCACCCACAACAGCAATCTTCCTGCACTGCCCGGCGGTCCGCCGCTCCTGCGGGAACATCGTCTGTATCAGGCAGACTGGCTGCTCCGCTATTATAAATTTAAAGCCGACGAGCTTTTAAGTCCGGAGCGGCCGGACTTTAATATTTTTCTCGACCCCAAGTGTGACTGGGCGATCCGGCATCTGGAATATTTTCCGGTCGAGATCAACCGTGCAGACTATGATACGCTGCTCCGTGTCCCGGGTATTGGCTATAAGTCTGCCAGCCGCATTGTAAAAGCAAGACGTCACAGCACCCTCGATTTTGCCGATCTCAAGAAGATAGGTGTTGTGTTGAAACGCGCTCTTTATTTTATCACCTGCTCCGGCAGGATGATGTACCGCACGAAGCTGGAAGAAGATTATATCTGCCGCAATCTGATGGGTGATAAGACACAGATACCACGTGAGATCCGTGAGAGCGGTTATCAACAATTGAGCCTGTTCGATACCGGCTTATCCACGGAGCCGCTTCCGCTGTCGTAGATAAATGTAAAACTTTTATTTCCCTGAATATTTTCCTCAAGACAGGAGCAGGACATTATGCATGTATTTATCTGTGAAAACACACCAAACGGAATATTGACCGGCGTATACGATGCCTGGGAATTAAAGATTCAGGAAAGATGCTCCCACGCTGATATTTATCTGGTATCCAGCCAGCCGGATAATTACGAGCTGTTTTGCGACTACCACACCGTCGCACCATCCGCTGAAAAAGCCGGAAAAGTTGTTTCTACGCTAAACCGGAAGCTTGGACACGATTTTTACGAGACAATCCTTACTGCTATTTTATCCATTGATCTTTCCGGCAAGAAGAAGATGGACAAAGCGAACGCCGTGTATCAGACGATCGTTGCCGCACTTTATTCACCAAAGGGTGCCCGTGTATTGGATTCACTGAGTAATCCTTATATTTACCGTGTCTTTGAATTGTCCAGAGCCACAGCCTCCGAAGCCCACCACCTGAAAGGTTTTCTGCGCTTTTCGGAACTGCAGAACGGCGTTCTGTTTTCCACGATCCATCCCAAAAATAATGCCCTGCCAATTTTAGCAGAGCATTTTACGGATCGTTTTCCGCAGGAAAATTTTATGATTTACGATGAAACCCACCAGCTTGCGGCAGTCCACCGCGTCAGAAAGAATTATATGCTTGTAGATGCTTCGGACATCAATACCGAACTTCTTCAGAACTATTCTGAAAATGAAGCAAGATTCCAGAAACTGTGGCTGGCCTTTTTCGACAGCATTGCGATCGAAGCCCGTGCCAACCCGGAATTACAGGCACAGAATATTCCGAAACGGTTCTGGAAGGATGCTGTGGAGTTAAGACACTTTTGTGAATAACCTTCCCGCATTCTCCTCCGTCACACGCTCGACCTCCTCCGCTGTGATTCCTTTTAATTCTGCGATTTTTGCGATCACAAACGGAATATTGGAGGAATCGTTTCTCGTGCCGCGGTGCGGTTCCGGTGCCATGTAAGGACAGTCCGTCTCAAGCAAAATGCGCTCCAATGGGATTGCCTCCACTGTTTCTTTTAGTTTTTTTGCGTTTTTGAATGTGACAACGCCACCGACACCGATGTAGTAACCCATTTTGATAAATTCCTGTGCCATCTCTCTGGAGTAGGAATAGCAGTGGATGACACCCGGTATCTCCTCTGCGTGAACCTCTTTCATCACTTCCATAGTATCGGCTGCTGCATCTCTGGAATGGATGATCACCGGAAGGTTGGTTTCCCTGGCAAGTTCCATCTGCCGTCTGAACCAGTAACGCTGTGCGTTCTGCACCTCTGGCTCTTTATCCCAATAATAATCCAGTCCGATCTCACCGATCGCAACGGTCTTTGGAAGAGATGCCTGCTCTTTTAACCAGGCAAATGTCTCTTCATTCAACCCGCTGATGTCACTTGGATGTACGCCCACCGCTGCATAAATGTAATCATATTTTGCGGCAAGTTCCAGAGTTGTCTTTGTTGTCTCTATCGAAGCCCCGACATTGATGATCCTGCCAATCCCTTTTTCCGGCAGGGAACGGATCAATGCTTCACGGTCATCGTTAAAACTTTCATCATCATAATGTGCATGTGTCTCAAATATCATAACTGCCTCTCTGTCATAAAAGAATGCACTAACTATAGCATTTCTATGTAAATGTTTCAATGCGCATCCCATCAAATCATTTTATTTTTTCTGTGCACGCTTCCGGCGTTTTCTTATGATCAGTACGATCAAAAGCAATACAACCGCTGCACCGCCGCCGGCATAATACAAGGTGTGATCTGCCGCCGTATGTACCAGTGCAAACGCTGCCTCATATGGAATGTCTGCCACAAGGTAACTGCCGTCCTCTGTGGTTTCTGCCAATGTCCATGCATCACTGCCTGTTTCTCTGTACCAGATCTCATTTTTTCCTGAAGTGTCCGGTACATAAAAATGTGCTTTTACTGTATCATACTTTTTGTCATGCAAATGTTCAAGACTCCAGTTGTAAGCATACACGACATCTCCGTCCGGCAGATCTGTGTCACACTCTGCCATCGGGATGGAAGTGTCATCATAGAATTTCCCTTCCAGAAGAAAAACTGCTTTTTCATTTTCTGTATCGGAACTTTCACTAGCTGTATCTTCTGTTTTTGCGCCGTTTATCACTTCCGTTCCCACGATACTCTCTGTCCAACGGCTGTACTCTGCCTCCACCGTTTTATTTTCCTTCATTGGTTTTCCAACCAGATCCTCCGGCCAGACTGCATAGTAACCATCTTTTTCCGGAATCTGTGGAAGATCAGATTCACTGAAGCTTCCATTATATGCGATTGTCTTTACAATATCCACATTATCTTCTGCCCGGAAAATTATCTTCACTTTATGGAATCCTTCCGGAATATTCTCAAGTTTCATGACCTCTTCATAACTTTTTTCATCTGCAACCCCAGCATAGTTGATGTTGTCAATTCCATCAAGGTCATCGCCCACAAAAATGTTACCTTTTACCTCGCCCTCTTCAGACACAGTTCCTGCGATGCTTCCCAGGCCTTCCCCATCACTTGCGATCGTAGATGCAGAAACACAGTTTTTCACGGTATATCCGCTTCCGACAATGCCTCCGACATAATCCTTTGCATTTACATTACAGAGACTGTAACTGTTGGCGATTGCACTGACACTGTTTCCTGCAATGCCTCCGGCATAATCCCCGGTATCAGATTTCACAGAGCCATAACTTTCACTTCCATAGACCAGTCCAAGTTCTTCTAATCCGGTAATACCACCGACACTGTTTTTCTTTGAAGTCACTTCCCCATAGTTGCTACAGCGGATGACAACATTATTCACGGTAGAACGGAGTGTAATGTCCGTAGAATCTGTAAGATCAGGATCAAACTCCGGATCGAGATCATATTCAATGTTCATCGTTCCGACAATTCCACCCACATTGAGATCGCCATTGACCGTTCCGCGGTTTACACTTCCTGAAACAACACCATCTGTATCTTTTGCGCTGGCTGCAGACGAGATATCTTCCATATACTCCTCATCTCCTGTGACCACAGAAAGTGTATCTCCAACCGTATTCTGAATACTTTTGATCTGATTACTGATCTTCTGCACATCTTTTGTGACAGACTGGATTCCATCATCCACTGTGTTCGTCAGCTTATCAATATCGCCGTTCGTATCTTTTTCTTTTATCTGGTTGGAAATATCATTCACAAAATCTTCTGCCGTTTTATTGGAATCGGAGATTGTTCCACGAATGTTGGACAGATTACTGTTGATATTCTGCCATTCTTTTGAAACCGCCTCTGCCTGTTCTTTGTTTAAAATGTGATTGTTTCCCTGGATACTATCTATTTTATCCAGAGAACTATGAATATTATTCATGTACTGCTGCGCTTCCGGGTTCGACTCGCCGATGGAATCCGAGAGGGAATCCAGAGATTCCGACAAAGTTTTCGAAGAATTATCGTACTGCTCCGACAGATTGTCCACATAAGTCTTTGCCGCTGTGGAGGTATCACTCATGGTCGAAGCAATGTTGCTTAAGGTCGTGTTGATGGAACTGACCGAATCCTGCACCTGGTTTACCTTATCATCCAGATACTCCGATTCTATATACGGCTCCGCCTGTCCAACAATTCCTCCTACATCTTTTCGTCCGTAGATTTCCCCTTCATTGTGGCAGTCGATGACTTTTCCACTCTGGCGTCCGGCAATTCCACCCACGTTATAACCCGTGTGTGCAAAACCGATTTTTCCCTGATTGATGCATTCACTGACAATTCCGGTCGAAACACCCACAATTCCGCCCATATCATTCCGGTCTATTACACGCCCTGTGAGATTTAATGTACCAATGTCAACGCCTCCAATATCCATCGTGGTTTTCAGCTCATCTGTATTGATGCTGCACTCCGATGTACACTCTGACACAAGTCCTTCGTTATTTCCAACGATTCCTCCGGTCTGATTGGTGGCTGTCACTGCTGCATTGCTCCTGCAGTTTACAATTTTTCCGGTCGGTTTGTTGATCCCTGCGATCGCTCCGACTGCTGTTTTTCCATTGACCGTTCCTTCAAAGGAACAGTTCCCGATCGTACCATAGTTCACGCCGGCAATTCCGCCAATATTTTTACAGCTTCCCTCTGAAGTGATCTTACCGGAGATTTTCAGATCATTCACAACTGCACTTTTACCCAGATAACGGAAAAATCCGTGATCAGAGCCTTTTACCTGCAGCTCCACATTACTGATCGTGTGACCGCCGCCCTCAAAATCTCCAGAGAAATATGCAACACCATTGAAATCAACCTTCGAAAGATCAATATTATGGGTAAGTTTTACCGTTTTTCCAACACTCCAGCTGTCATACTGACAGTTCTGTAAAAACTCTTCAAATGCCTTTTCATCGGCAATTTCGATGATCTGATTTTTATTTTCTGCCGTATCCGCACTCGTTGTGCTGTCTTTTTCTGTGGTTTCTTTTGTACCACTGCTTTCCTGTGAGGTGGCAGCCTGTATGGTCAACCGTCCGTTTCCTGCCAGAGCAGAAACGGTCAGTGTCATGGAAAAACACAGGGCAAGTACTTTCATTCTCATCTTTTTCATGACTTTTTCTCCTCCTGCTCTTCCTTTGCGGCTGTCTCTGATTCTGCAGCCACATTTTCATCCTGCGTCATTCCCGGCAGCATTGGATTTTGTGTATCGTCATGTGTGACTTCTCCATGTCTGCCCGGTATGTGCGAATCTAACGACACTTTCATCTGTCCCTGGAATACACCGGAAACATCTGCATCAATCTCTCCCTGTACATAACCTTTTACATGTCCGGTCACCCTCACTCTTCCGGCAACCTCCTTCTGCGGACGTGAAATATTCATGGCAAGGGCTGTCTTCTCAATGATAAAATCACCAAACAGCAGAATCTGCGGCAGCACAAAAAGAACCAGAATAATGGAAATTAACGTACCGCGTCCCAAAGCCACACCAATGGAGGCAACCGTCGGATCGGATGCAATCTCACCGATCAAAAATCCTGCACAGGTCAAAATCGTTCCGGAAGTAAAAATAGTTGGAAATGCCTGATTTAAAGATTCAGTAATCGCATCTTTGATCGGCATTCTCTGTTTCAGATCCATGTATCTGCTGGAAATAACGATTGCATAGTCGATCGTTGCACCCATCTGAATTGCAGACACGATCAGGTACGCAATAAAAAATATTGTCTGTCCTCTCATTGCCGGAACTGCAAAGTTGATCCAGATACTTCCCTGTATGGTGAGTACCAGAAGCACCGGAAGCCCCGCTGACTGGAACGTGAAAAACAGGATGATCATAACAAATAGTGCCGTCAATACGCTGATCACGATATTATCCGATGCAAAGGAAGATTCCAGATCATGGTCACTCGTGGAGTTTCCTACCAGAATGACATTGTCTTTTCCGAAATATTTCGCCGCAATACCCCGGATCTCATCCATCGCATCGTAGGTTTCCTGCCCTTCCGCCGGAAGTGACAGATCTAATACAAATCTGGAATAGTCATCTCCCTGCAGCTGTAATTGCGCATCATGCAGCGTGTCATATAAGGACGTAAGCTGATCGTCAAGATCTGCATCTAATGTCACATATCCTTCCTGATACTGGTCATACAGAAACAGGAACATATCAATGATCGGCACCTCATAATCATCAATGCCTGTAAATACCGGACCATACTGCTCCTCATTGTATGCATATGCTGTATACAAAATCTGTACAACTTCTACATCCAGATCCGTCAACTCTGCAAACTGTCTTGGGTTCAGCTTATCCGTCAGCATATAATCATCATTGATCGCCACATTTGCAAGTCCCAATGCCGAGTTTACATAATCCAGTTTTTCAATTTTTCCCAATACCTTTTTCTCGGAATCATAATCCCCTTTTGGAACCATGACAACCAACTGATTGCTGGCACCAAAGGTATTCTCAATTTTTTCACTTGCAATTTTCGATTCACTCTTTTTCGCACTGACAATGGAATTCGTATCATATATATACTGGCAGTGATTAGATTCCCAAAATGCAAATACCAGAAACACGATAAAAACCGGCGGAATGATGTATTTGGTCAGATTTGCGAATTTGCCTACAAACGTAATTTTTGGTACATAACATTTGTGATGGGTTTTATCAATTCCTTTTGCAAAAATCAAAAGCACACCCGGCATTAAGAAGAAAACGGAAACCAGACTGAGTATGATCGCTTTTACCAAAATGATACCCATATCGTAGCCCAGCCGGAACTGCATAAACATCATCGCAACCATGCCGGAAATCGTGGTAAGGGAAGACGAGCTGATCTCCGGGATTGCCTTGGAGAGTGCCACTTTCACCGCTTCCTCTGCATCCAGCGTCTCATGTTCTTCCATGAAACGGTCACACAAAATAATGGCATAGTCGATTGCCAGTGCCAGCTGAAGCACAACGGCAATGGAATTTGTGACAGATGAGATCGTTCCAAACCAGTAGTTTGTACCCATGTTTAAAACTGCTGCCACGCCAAATGTGATCAGTAATACCGGGATCTGCAGATATGCTTTTGTGGAGAGCATCAACACCGCAACAATGATGACAACCGCCAGCACAAGAATAATATTCATATCCTGCGAAAGAGACTCTGCACTGCGCTCCTCCTCACCGACAGAGGACGAAACATAGACATCATAACCATCCAGTGTCTCTTTTACTTCCTCAAGCGCATCTTTGCTGATCTGTTCATCCTCCGTTCCGTCAAACGTCACACTAAACAGCGCATCCGCACCTGTAAAATGATCCCTGGAATCATCAAATTCAATCTGCTTCACGCCCTCAATATTTTCCAGATCGTCAACCAGATCTTCCGCCTGCGCATAGGTAATATTCGAGACCATGACTTTGGCACTGCCATAAGTTGTGAACTGCTCCTCCATCAGTGACAGCCCGATCCTCGTTTCACTGTCTGCCGGCAGATAGGATGTGATATCCTGATTGACCTGCACCTTATTAATAGAAAGAACACTGTAAATCATTGCCAAAACAAACAGAATTTCGATCGCTTTCCGCTTATTTACAATAAAGGAAGCGACGGTAAGCCAGAAGTTCCCTTTTTCTTTTTCCTGTTTTTCTTCCATATTCATCCTCTTTCATGTTACATCTGAATCATTTTTCTTACGCAGCAAAACAGCAGTTGTTTTACCGCTGATTCATTTCACTATACTTAACATTGTGTTGATTATTTTATACTGCATTATTATAATAAGGGCATCTGGTTTACTCAATAAACATATTTTTCAAAACTGTTTGTTAATTGACATATTATGTACACTGTGTTGATTATTTCAGAAAATTTTTAGGATTATAAATTTTTAAACATAACTCAGGAAAAAAATACCAGACGATAACATTACATTTTATATGAAAGGATCTCACATTATATATGGAAGCAAAAACCGACCGCCGTATCAAGCGCACCCGCTATCTGCTTGTACACGCACTCACCTCCCTTATGCTGAAAAAAAGTATCAAGGATATCACCGTAAAAGAATTATGCGAGTCTGTTGACATCAACCGCGGCACTTTTTACCTGCACTACAAAGATATTTATGATATGTTGGAGCAGACCGAGCAGGAGCTTTTAGAACAGTTTGAGCAGGTCTTCAAAAATTATCACCCGGATCATACTCCGGATTTTCCTTATCCGCTCTTTGTCGAAATTTTTCAGATCATTGACCAAAACTCCGACCTGTGCTGCGCACTACTGAGTCCCAACGGCGATATTTCTTTTTCTGTCAAGATCAAGAAATTGTTTGAACACCAATACATACACGAATGGATGGTTGCGCATCATTCAGCTGATTTTCTGCCAACTTATGAATATTTCAGCAATTTTCTCGTTTCCGGCTGCTCCGGTCTGATCGAGTCATGGCTGGCTCATGGCAAAAAGGAGACGCCGGAGGAGATGGCAAGACTTATCAGCAAACTGATTTCTACCGGAATGACATCTGTCTATCCGATTCCTTGCGGACAGTCTGATGATCTGTAGAATTGCAGACCTTCATTTTGTATATTTTTGCTAAACTTTTGTATTTTTTATCAATTAAAGCAAATTTTTGTTTCCTTTTCACACAAAATCATATATACTTATTATAGAATATTGGCTCCGGGGCAACGCTTCGGAGTTTTTGCTTCGCAAAACAAGGAGGAAAAATCCTCTCCTCGTCCAATGGGACTCGGATTTTTTCTTCGAAAAAACAAGGAGGAATTATGGATTTTGTTGGTACTGTCTGGGCGCTGCTTCCGCCGGTGATCGCCATTGTGCTTGCGCTGATCACAAAGGAAGTTTATATGTCGTTATTTATTGGTGTCGTAACCGGAGCTCTTTTATATACAAATTTCAGTCCGGTTGGAACGATCGAGGCAATTTTTGAAGTTATGATGGAAAAACTGGGGGATTCGTGGAACGTCGGCATTCTGATTTTCCTCGTATTTCTTGGCATTATTGTTGCATTGATGACAAGAGCCGGCGGTTCTGCCGCTTACGGAAAATGGGCAGGCAGTAAGATCAAGACAAGATCCGGCGCACTGCTTTCCACATTTGCGCTCGGTGTCGTGATCTTTGTCGACGATTATTTCAACTGTCTGACCGTTGGAAATGTCATGCGTCCTGTCACGGACAAGCAGAAGATTTCCCGTGCGAAACTGGCTTATATCATTGACGCGACCGCAGCTCCGATCTGCATTATCGCACCGATCTCAAGCTGGGCTGCCGCAGTCACCGGATACACAAACGGAGATGGTTTCTCTCTGTTTTTACAGACAATCCCGTTTAACCTGTATGCATGGCTTACCATTCTGATGGTGATTTTTATGGGTGTGACCGGTCTTGATTATGGTCCGATGAAAAAGTTTGAAGAAAATGCTGCAAAAGGTGATCTTTTCTCCGGCAAAAATGATTATGAAAATGTAAAAGAAAATATTATTTCCGCAAAAGGAAAGGTGATCGACCTTGTTCTTCCGGTCATTTTCCTGATTGCAAGCTGCATTATCTGCATGATTTATACAGGTGGATTCTTTGAGGGCGAGAGCTTCATCAACGCTTTTGCAAACTGCGATGCATCCATGGGGCTTGTGATGGGTTCCTTCATTACATTAGTGTTTGTGTTTTTGTTATACCTGCCACGCCGCGTGATCACATTCAGCGAATTTGCAGAGTGTATTCCGCAGGGATTTAAGATGATGGTTTCCGCCATTCTGATCCTTGTTCTTGCCTGGACGTTAGGAGGTTTCTGCAGTACAAAATTAGAAGCCGGCACCTTTGTGAGCAGCATGCTCTCCGGCAATATGACTGCAACCTCACTTTTCCCGGCTATATTATTTCTGGTTGGAAGCGGACTTGCTTTTGCAACCGGTACTTCCTGGGGAACGTTTGGCATTTTAATTCCGATCGTTACCGCAATGTTTCCGGAAACAGATCCGATGCTCGTTGTCTGCATTGCAGCCTCCCTTGCCGGTTCTGTCTGCGGAGATCACATGTCGCCGATCTCCGACACAACGATCATGGCCTCTGCCGGAGCGCAGTGCCACCATGTAGACCATGTATCCACACAGCTTCCTTACGCGCTGACGGTCGGTGGCTGCTGCGTGGCCGCCTATCTGGTTGCCGGATTCACAAAGAACGTATTCCTCACAATGGCAGTCGGTGTGATCCTGCTTTTTGCCGTGTTATCATTCATCCGCTACAGGCAGGGACATAAATAAATTTGCAAAAATATATATCTTAATTTCAGAATCTATTTTATAATATGGATAGTATTTTACGTATCAGTGATTACTTAAAATAATGAACTCAGGAGAAATGGAATATGAGCAGAGGTGTATTAGGGAAAAATAACTGGGCATTAGTCCTTCTGATCCTTGTCGGTGTCGTGTTAGGCGGTCTTATCGGAAAGTTATGTGCGGGCGTTCCTGCTTTAAGCTGGCTTAGTTACGGCCAGAGTTTTGGATTTGTCAATCCAATGGTGTTAGATCTGGGGATTTTGGTTCTGACATTCGGATTTACGGTTGATATCACAGTAGCCGGTATTCTGGGGATTGTGATTGCAATTATTATTTACAGGTTATTGTAAGCTCATGATAAAACGACAGATGTAATTTCAATACATCTGCCGTTTTATTTTTTACATAATTTTATATATCCTGTTTTCTATTCTGCAATAGCCACTTCCAGACCGGAACAACGCTTACGTGAACTCCTTCATAGTCAAGTTCTTCCTCTTCACTATTTGTAATCAGTAAGCAGGTTGCATCACCAATAAAGTTTTTTAATTTTACAAATGCTCCGATTTCCCGTTCCCTTGTATCTATCTGGTCTAAGACCTGCAGGCTTACCTGAATTGCAAGTTTTTCTTCTGGAACATAAAAATCAATTTCAACGTTTTTTTCAAAATAAAATACATTTTCCCGCCCATAACGTCGAATCAGTTCTATTGCGACCAGGTTTTCCAACTGCGCTGAACTGCAATCCATAAGCATAAGCCCTAACAAGCCGGTATCCATAAAATAATATTTTGGCGAAGTCTCTTTTTCCACCAGCTTTGCCGCATAATTTTGCAATGTGAACAACATATAAGAGTCCATCATATAACCGACATAATTAATCACTGTCTGCTTTCCGAGTACTGCTCCTGCACTCTTTAAGATGTTGCTCAGCCTGTTAAAGGACAATGGTTTTGTAACTGATTCCGCAATCTTCTTCAAAATCAATCTTACTGCAAAATCATTAGTTATTTTATTTCTGGTTATAATATCTCCCAGATAAATGGTCTGGTAAATGCTATTTAAATATTCCCGCTTGTTTCTGATATCGACCAATTCCGGAAACGCACCGTATTTTACATACTGATCACACATTCCAACTACTTCTGCCCTGTCTTTTGTGCTGAGCACTTCCAGATAATTTTTATCCTTCCCCTGTGCAGCCAGATATTCCGGGAACGAATATGGATATATATCTACTATCATAAATCTACCGCCAAGTGTAGATGCAATTTCACTGCTTAGCATCTTGCTGTTGCTTCCAGTAATATGAATTCTATATTTCATGTCTGCTATCCGGCGGACAAACTTTTCCCAGCCTTCCACGTTTTGAATCTCATCCAAAAAAAGATATGGTTTATTGTCCGCGCCAGACATTTCGAGTCCGATTTCCAGGATCAGGTTCAGATCGTCTGCTGACAGTTCCAAAAGTCTTTCATCTTCAAAATTTACATAAACAATCTGTTTGAGAGGAATTCCATATTCCTGCAAATGCTTAATCTGCTGATACATCATATAGGATTTTCCAGTTCTTCTAATTCCAACAAAGCAATAATTTACATTGTCTTCCAATGGATAGTCTCTCTTTATCATTGGATTATTTAAATAAATTTCCTTTTGGTCAATCATAATCTGCTTTAAATAATCTCTGTTCATATGGCACTCCTTTCTGTCTGTAAGACAATTTTACCATTATTTCGTTCTGTGTATAAGACAATATTAATATATTTTTGTTCTGTGTGCAAGACAATATTAATATATTTTTGTTCTGTGTACAAGACAATATCGATATATTATTGTTCTGTGTATAAGACAATATTGTCAAATTATTGTTCTGTACGCAAGACAAAATGGTTTCATGAAAATTCTCATGAAACCATTTCTATTCTTTCAATTATATATTTTGTCCTGATGATCCGGTTATTATCCAAAATAGAACATCTATCACACAATCTTCGGCAGATACTCTGCCAGATACTCCGCAAAAATCCTGTGGCTGTCGAGGCTTAAGTGCATCCAGTCATAAGGATACATCTCAATGCCCGGTATGGAACCGGCATCTATAAAATGACATCCTAGCCGGTCTGCAACATCCTTAAATTCTTTGGCAAGTGCTCTGGAACGCTCCACGCATTTGTCACCCATCTCTCCTGCAACAGCCGTTTTTGCATAATCCGGATGGATTGGTGGCGGGGCTACCAGAAGAATATTCGGTTTATTACGCCATGCGGCATGCGTGTCGATTGCTTTCTGTGTCAGGCGCTCCAGACCTTTTCCGATAATAAATCCATTTGCATTAAACCGGTCTTTTGTATCATTGGTGCCAAGCATGATGATGACCAGATCTAATGGCTCATGTGTCATCATACACGGATAAATTGCATTCAATCCATTCAGTCCCTCAAAAACCGGATCCTCAAAAGATGTGGTCCGTCCACTTAATCCTTCCTCGATCACATAGTAGTCATCGCCCAACTTTCTCTGTAAAAGTTTTGTCCAGCGCTCCTCTACTGTGAAACGTCCTCCGGTTTTGGAATTATATCCATGAGTGTTGGAATCTCCAAAACATAATATATTTTTCTGATCCATTGTCTCATCCTCCCTGTGCTGTCATCTAAAAAATCTTTTTCCAAACAGATATATTGTACACGATCATCTTACTGCGCAAGTAACTTTTCCGCAAGGCTGACCGCTCCCATCATGCCCGCCGTGTTTGCAAGCTTTGCTGGAACGATCTCCACGATACGAAGTCCCGGTGCGATCTGCGCTTTTACCTTCCGGTTCACCTCCGAAAGCACATACTCCTGCGCCATGATGCCTCCTCCAAGAATGATCCTGGATGGATTGAAAATGCAGCATAGCGTTACAAGACCTGTGCAGATATCGTCGATCCACGCATCAATCTGCTCTTTGATCTCCGGTCTGTCCTTTGCCGCAAATATTTTTTTGCCGTTATCCAGAGCGCCATCGACTTTTTTTACACGTCTGACCAGTCCGGTCGTGGAAGCGCACCGCTCATAGCAGCCCTCCAGACTGTCCGTTCCCGCCTTTTCTTCCGGGTGGATCACCATTCCGCCAAAGCTTCCGGCAGAAAAAGAAGCCCCCGGGTAAACGTTTCCGTTCATCACAATGCTTCCGCCGACACCTGTTCCATAGGTCAGACATAAAAAATCATCGCATCCGGCACCTGCTCCCATGCGGAGTTCGCCAAGAGCCGCCGCATTGACGTCATTCTCCACTGCGGCAGGCACGCAAAATTCCTCTTCCATGATCTGCTTTACCGGCATGCCTGTGTATCCCGGAATATTGCTGTTCGCATAAAAAATGCTTCCATCTTCCGTATTCACTTCCCCGGCAGTGCTGATCCCGATCGCTTCAAAATCGTGATAGGAATGGATCAGTCCTTTGACACGCTCCATCAGTGCCGCTCCGCCTTCCGATGCGCACGTCTCTGTCTCACGCAGCTCCACGAATGTCTCTCCGTTCCAGAGACCGGACTTGATCATTGTTCCCCCGATATCCACAGCCACAATTCTCATAATTTCTCCTTTTTTATTTTTCGATCGCTGCCACGAATCTTGCCGTGATCTCCGCCGGTCTTGTGATCGCACCGCCGACTACCAGCGCAAAAGCCCCTGCCTCCAGTGCCTTCTTTGCCTGCTCCGGATAGTGGATATGTCCCTCTGCGATGATCTTTGCCGGGCATTTTTCGGAAAGCTCATGGATGAAATCAAAATCGATGTCATCACAGCCCTGTGTCTCCGGTGTATATCCGCGCATGGTCGTGCCGACAAAATCGGCTCCGGCATTGGCACATGCGATTCCTTCCTCGATGGTTGCACAGTCTGCCATCACAAGCTGCTCCGGATATTTTGCCTTGATTGCCTCGATAAACTGTGCTGCCGTACTTCCATCCGGTCTTAATGCGCTTGTTCCCTGTACCGCAAGGATATCCACTCCGCATGCCACCAGCTCATCCACTTCTTTCATGGTAACCGTGATGTACATCGGTGTGCCCTCATAGTCTTTTTTAATGATACCGATGACCGGAAGGTCTACTGCTTCCTTGATCTGTGTGATGTCACGTACTGTGTTTGCACGGATTCCGACTGCTCCGGACTGTGCTGCAGCCTTTGCCATCAAAGGCATGACGCCGCCCTCTTTTGTATACAAAGGCTCATGCTCCAATGCCTGGCAGGAAACAATTAATCCACCTTTTATCTGATCAAATAATGCCTGTTTATCCATTTTATTTTCCTCCTGCAATTACATCTCAATTTTAATAACTGCTTTTCTCACATGTGTGTGTGATCCGTTTTTGCAGCTTGGTTTGTGAAATTCTTCCGGCAGGAATAAAGCAAAGCTTCCGTCCCCCAGCGTTCCGCCACATCTGTTTCTGCCTGCTGCAAGTCCGCAGTCCGAAGCTTCCTGAAATGTATCTGTTAATTCTGCCTTATCTGTCCACTCCCAGTATTCACTTCCACTGATATCGATCTGCAGATCTGCATAACGTTTATGATATTCATACTCCGCACCTTCTGCCTCCCGAAGGTCTGCCTCCATGACATTGACAAAAACCCGTTCTCCGTCAATCACCGTTTTTCCGTCTGGAAGTGCAGTCAGATCACATTTTTTCAAAAAATCAATGACGGTATCCATATTTTTATGTAAACCACGATACTGTTCCAGATTCTGTAAGTTGTCTGTAACCATTTTGTATCTCCTCCCGAAATTGTCCTGTAAATCTTATTCTCAATTTTAAATCCGTACATTGGCAGCTGCATCATTTTTTCTGCAGATACAGAAATAAGCCGAAGCAGTGCGTACACCCCGGCATATTTCTGTATGTATTTCTCTTATTATAATTCTTTGATCGCTGCCTCGATCATCTTCTGAGCCTCAACAACAACAGCCTCATCTTCCGGTGCTAAAGGTGCAAGCGGCAATCTGACGCTTCCAAGTTCCAAGCCATACATTCTGTGTAAAATCTCTTTCATGACTGCGTAAAGATTTCCTTTTGCCTCGCACATCTTGTAGATGATTGCATCTGCTTTGTACTGGATCTTCATTGCCTCTGCGATATTATTTTCGCGGATGAGCTGATCCATTTTTACAAATAATTCCGGCATAACCGCATATGTTCCACCGATTCCTCCGTCTGCGCCGATCGCACGTCCGGATACGAACTGTTCGTCCGGTCCGTTGAATACAACAAATCCATTTTCGCCACGCTCTTTGACACCTTCTGCCTTAAACATCTGGATATCCTGTGTCGGCATGGAAGAGTTCTTCACTGCGATCACATTCGGATTCTTCAGCATTTCTTTTAACAGGTTCATGGATAATGCTGTTCCTGCAAGCTGCGGAATATTGTAAATAACAAAATCAAGATCCGGCGCTGCTGCACTCATTGCATTCCAGTATTCTGCGATTGCATACTCCGGTAAATGGAAGTAGATTGGCGGAATCGAAGCTATCGCATCTGCTCCAACGCTCTGTGCATGTGCTGCAAGCTCCACGCTGTCTGCGGTATTATTGCATCCTACATGTGCAATGACAGTCAGTTTTCCTTTTGCTTCTTCCATGACTGCTTCCAGCACTTTTTTCCGCTCGTCCACATGCTGGTAAATACATTCACCAGATGAACCGCCAACGTATACACCCTTTACCCCTTTTGAGATCAGGTGGCGTGTCAATGCTTTGACACCCTCTGTTGAAATTTCTCCTTTTTCGTCATAGCAGGCATAAAATGCTGGAATGACTCCCTGATATTTTGTAATATCTTTCATTTTATCTTCACTCCTCTGTTAGATTTTTGTCCTATTTTTTATACCGCCCTTCTTAAACAAGAAGGATAGTTTGTCAGCCTTTTACAGCTCCCATTGTAATTCCTTTTGTAAAGTATTTCTGGAATAACAGGAACACGATGATGATCGGCAGGGCTGCCAGTGCCGCACCAGCCATGATCAGGCCGAAATCTGTGGCATTTTCTGCCTGTAACTTGGCAATACCAAGAGAGATTGTCAGGTTGCTTGTGCTTGATAACATGATCAACTGCATGAAGTAATCATTCCAGCTGTTGATGAATGTAAAAATCGCCAGTGCTCCGATACCCGGTTTGATCATCGGTACTACAATCTGTAAAAATGTCTTTGCCTCACTCGCTCCATCGATCTGCGCTGCCTCCAGCATTTCAGAAGGCACACCCTCCGAGAACTGTTTCATCAGGAACACACCAAACGGCCATCCTACGATCGGGAAGATAACCGCCCAGATCGTATTATATAAATTCAGGCTTGACATCTCACGAAGTAATGGGATCAAAATAACCTGTTTTGGTAATGCCATTGCACATACGATCAGTGTGAAAAGTAACTGCCGTCCCACAAATCTCTTCTTTGCAAGCGCATATCCTGCCATGGATGCTGTGATACAGGTAAGGATCATGGACATGATCGCCATGAATACGGTATTGATCAGCCAGCGGACTGCAGCCGGTACCGTCGGTCCTGTCAGTGTCAGTTTCAAATCCCTGCTTCCTGTGATCAGGCTGCTGAATGGAATATTGAACTGGAACAGCGGTGCGGTCTGACGGCTGAATAACTTCTGATAGTTCGCCAGTGTCCACTCTTTTGGCCACCAGATCGGTGTTGTGGAGTTAATCGCTGCGTTTGTCTTAAAGGAACCTGTGATAATCCAATATAATGGGAAGGTAAATAATATTGCCAGTATCACAATTACAACAATGCTGATGATCTTGTATGCAGAAGGATGTTTTGTACTATTTTTGTTTTCCATATCTGTAACCCTCCTCCTAATCATTCGAATTTCCAAGTTTAAACTGGATTGCGGACAGGATAGCGATCATAATCGCAAGGACAACGCCCATTGCATCACCGTATCCGTAACGGTACAGTTTAAATGCGGAATAATAGATGTAATACATGATCGTGTCTGTACTGTGGTTTGGTCCACCGGATGTCAGCAGCTGGATCAGTGCAAAACACTGGAAACTGTTGATCGTTGTAATAACAACAATATATAATGTGGTCGGCATAATCTGTGGCCACTTGATCTTCCAGAAAGCCTGAAGGCTTGTAGCTCCATCTACATTTGCCGCTTCCACCAAGGATGCATCCACATTACCAAGTGCAGATACATAAAGTACGATTGGCTGGCCAACGGAAGTTGTAAGCAAAATCAGTATGATACATGCAAGTGCATAACGCTCATCACCCAGCCAGTTGATGTTCTGGTCGATGATGCCTGTCTTTGTACCAAGGTAATTGAAAATTCCATAGTAATTGTTAAACATCCACTTCCATACAACGGTAACTGCTACGGAACCAGTTACAACCGGAAGATAAAATATAATTCTGAATAAGGAGGTTGCCCATCCTTTCAGATCTACGATCACGGAAGATACCCATAAGGAAAAAACACATGTGATCGGAACGGAAACCACTACGATAATAAGAGTGTTCTTCAACGCCCCAAGGAAAACTTTATCCTGAAATAATTCTTTATAGTTTGCAAGTCCAACAAAAACATCCGCAGAGTTCATTGTTGAATCAAAAAAACTGGTCCACACACATAATACAATTGGAAAAATTACAAATCCCAGAAAGAAAATCAAACTAGGAAGTAAAAAAAGATATGCAGCGGTCGTTTCTTTTCTTACCAATACACGGCTGCGCTTTGATGGTTTTACTGCTGATTTCAAAGAAAACACCATCCTTTCCATAACTTTTTGGCTAAAAATCCCCTCCTCCGGTATTCCTGCGAGGAGGGGATCCCACTTATCATTTATTTAGTTGCTATACGAACTGCTTAGTTAGCTGCTGCTGCGTTTGCTGTTCCAACGAACTCGTCAACTGCTGTCTGGACATCAGCGCCGCTTCCAACCTGCTGAAGCATATTCCACCAAGCTGTACGAGCTTCAGCCCAACCTGGAGTTACCTGATAGTAGTCACCAAGGTACTGCATTAATGTACTGTAATCGCTCATTGTCTGAACATCACCGTAAAGACCTGTTAAATCTTTGCCTTCTACAGTATCACGTACCGGGAAGTATGTAGAAGAAAGAACTGCGTCTGGTGTTCCTTCTGCACTGTCTGCCATGTATTTAATGAAGAGTTTTGATGCTTCGATCTTGTTTGCATCGCCATTGTCAAATACACCAAATCCCCAGATACCACCACAAAGTTTTGTGTCTGTTGCTTTCTCAGATGGGAATGCCATGAAAAGGATCTCATCGCCATCGTTTGTAAGTCCTGCATCGTTGTTGTCAGCGTTTAACTGCTGTGCAATGTTCCAGCAGAATGCTACATTTAAAACACCCTGACGGAATAAGTTGATCTCGTCACCACCTGCGATAGAAGCATCAAATCCGATTGCTTTGGAATCAACAAGTGCCTGGATTGCTTTTACGTTCTCAGCGGAATCTGCTGTATATTTTGTGTGATCTGCGTCTGTGAATGTTCCACCGTAAAGGTTGTTGATGAGGGCTCTTGTTCCCTGGTCACCACCCTGACCACTACAGTAAACAGCGCCTACGGTCTGTCCTGTGTGAGCATAAACAGCGTCCATTGCTTTGAAGAAATCATCTGTTGTCCATGTATGGTTCTCAGCGTCTACATACTGCATAGCGTCAGCTTCCTCAAATACTGTTTTGTTGATCGCCATACAATGTGCTGTCATACAAAGCGGATATTCATAAGTAGCCCCCTCTTTGTTCACACATGCGGATAATACAGATTCATAAATTTCTGATTTATCTGTGTCGTCCAGGATGTCGGATAAGTCAACCATCAATCCTTTTGCTCCCCAGTTTGCAACCAGACGTTCCGGTCCTTCCATGATAAGGTCTGGAGCCTGTCCACCTTCGATCGCTGTATTTACCTGATCATCACCGTTTGTGTAATCAAGATATTCCACTGTCACATTGATTCCCGGATACTCCTTGTTGAAATCCTGAATTAAGGAATCAACTGTCTCTGCATTGCCCCATTCACCGATTGGATATGTCCATAAGGTAATGTCTGCCGAAACATCAGAGCCGCCTGCCTCTCCTGCTTCTGCGGTCTCTGTTGTCTGAGTTTTTTCAGGAGCTGTTGTTGTGTCACTGCTTCCTGTTGTCTCAACTGTTGTTCCACAGCCTGCCAATAAGCTTGCTGCCATTGCTCCCACCAGTAAGGTAGCCAAAACTTTCTTTTTCATATTCTTCTTCTCCTTTTCTTAAAAGATTCTATCTTTCGAAGTAATTATATTTTAGAAAAATATTTTCATTTTGTCCATATACGTTTTGTACTAATTTCATTTTGAAAATATAGTACATTTGCACATAAATCCGTGCATATCAGTTTTAAAATAGTGCCAAGTGTATATTTTACACCTACAATTCCGCATATTCATCCATTTTCCTTTTGTTTTTGCATGAAAATATTTTTCATTTTTATGATTTTATCTTGCAGTGCATTTCATTTTGACATATACTTTTATATAGTAAATATTAATGTGTTTCTGTAAGCGTCTGCTTACGCAGTAAAACATAGGGTAAACAGTAACACTTGCTTCATTTTACAGGGGATTAAATTATGATTAATAAGAATTTCTGGGATCTGCTTACGGAAAAGCAGGATTCACTCACCAAATCAGGTACGATCATCGCAGATTACCTGACAAAACATGCCGAGGAAGCACAGTTTTTATCAATTTCCTCACTTGCCAAGGCATGCAATATGGCAGAAGCCACCATTTACCGTTTCTGTAAACAACTCGGATTTGAAGGTTATAATGAAATGAAGATTTCACTTGCGCAGGCAAATGTGACGCCGACACCGTTTTCTTCCTATTCTTTAGATCCATCCATGCCGACATCTTCATTATGTGATAATGTATGTGCTTCTTTTCAGGCGGCGATCAGTAACACTATGAGCGTTCTTGATTTTGACGCAATTGACGAGGCTGCGCTTCTCTTGCAGCGTGCAACCTCCGTTTACTGTCTCGGCCAGGGTGGCAGCCGGGTTCTGGCAAATGACATCTGGGTGCGCTTCGCCACGATCTCCAATAAATTCCGCAACTGTGGTGACAGCCACACGCAATTGATCGCCGCAAGCCTCATGGGTCCAGGTGATGTCATTTTATTTGTTTCCTACTCCGGCTCCACGCACGACATGATGGACACTTTATCCGTTGCCAAAAAGACCGGTGCGAAGATCATCCTCATCACGCACTATCCGGACGCACCCGGCACAGCACTTGCAGATGTTGTCCTCCTGTGCGGTGCCCTGGAAACACCATTGGATGGCGGCAGTATCCCGGTCAAGGTCAGTGAGTTATTCGTTGCCGAATCGCTTATCATGCGTTATCTGCTCGACAACCGCGAGCTTGCCAAAATCGCCCGCGATAAAACCAGTGTTGCCATGGTGGCAAAGTTTTTGTAAAACGCAAATAAAAGAAAAATCGTGCAGACAAAATATTATGTTTCTGCACGATTTTTCTTTTTTATTACATTCAAAACCTGACTTGTAAAAAACTCTTATAGCATTTTATTTCATCTCAGATAAAGCATCCTCATCTGCAACAATAATTACATTCGGATGAAGTCTTAAAACAGAGCCAGGAACCTGTGGTGTGATCGGTCCGTTTACGACTGCATTTAATGCTGCTGCCTTATCTTTTCCGCTGACTACAAGCAGGATTGCTTTTGCGCGAAGGATAGTTCCAACGCCCATCGTGTAAGCCTGTTTTGGAACGTCATCTGCACTTGCAAAGAAACGTTTATTAGCTTCGATGGTACTCTCTGTCAGGTCAACAACATGAACATCCTGAGGGAAAGAATCGCATGGCTCATTGAAACCGATATGTCCGTTACGTCCGAGTCCTAACAGCTGAAGATCAATACCTCCAAGAGAATCAATCAGTTTCTCGTATCTCTCGCACTCGTTGTCGCTGTCAAGATTCGTTCCGTCCGGAAGGAAATGATAATCCGGTCTGATGTTGACTCTGGAGAATAAATTTTTGTTCATAAAATACCAGTAGCTCTGATCATTTTCTTTTGGAAGTCCTTTGTATTCATCCAGATTTACCGTTGTGATCTTAGAGAAATCCAAGTCTCCTTTTTTATACCAGTCTACTAACTGGTCATAAGTTCCGATCGGGGTAGATCCTGTTGCAAGTCCAAGTACACTGTCATCTTTTAAGATCATCTGTGCTGAAATAATGTTTGCAGCTTTTCTGCTCATGTCACGATAGTCTTTGGTTCTGATAATTTTCATTTTCAATCTCTCCTATCTGTCTTCATTTCCGCGCAATGTGCGCTGTACTTCTCTCTGGATCTTCTCAATACGCATACGGTCGTCATTCACATAGGCTGCATACAAAATATCAATCATCAAAAGCAGTGGAAACTGCGGTGAGATCAGATTTCCATGATTAAGATGCTGCAGAGAAGGAACCAACAATACTTCATTGCAAAAATCCTCATAGGTCTGCCGGTTTTTCCCCGTAATAAGCATTGTCCTTGCCCCCTGCCGAAAACCTCTGTCGAGCATATACAAAATCTCTGATTTTGTACCGCTCAAGCTCAGCCCGATCATCAGGTCATGCCGGTTTAGAAAAACAGACTGCATTCTCATATTCTCATTATCCCGAAGTGCTGTCATGTCTATACCGATCCAGCGGAATCTTGTCGCCATTTCCTCTGCCGCCAAGCCGGAACTGCCACGTCCGCAGACAAAAACGCGTCTCGCCCATTTCAGTTCTGTCACGATCCGGTGAATCTGTCCTTCATCCAGCAGACTGTAAATCTTGTTCAAAAGATTCTGATAGGTATCTAAAACCAGTCTGGACTGCTGCTGCTCGACAGCAGATTTTTCCACATAGGAATTACGAAATTCATACGTGAACTCCCGGTAACCGCCAAAACCACATTTTTTTGCAAAACGTGACAGCGACGCCACGGAAACGGAAAGCTCTTTCGACACTAGTTCTGCCGAGAGCCGTTCCGGCCGCGCCTGTTTTAAAAAGTAATCTGCGATATACCGCTCTGTCTCTGTATACTTTTCATAATTTGCCTCAATGATTGGAATGATCGACTTTGCATATTCGTCCATGTCTGTAGCATAGCCTCCTTGCAGTTTATTTTCAATCATTATACACTTTTTAGAAAGTATTTTCACTAAAATAGATCACTTTTTCCAATTTCCATGCGAAAAAATCCGCCGTTTTTTATTCACAATGACGAATCCACGGGAATGTTCTTTCAAAGAGAATTTTCTTTTATATAAGAAATCAGCTCGTCCACCTGCGCAAATGCAAGGACTGTCACCGGTCTGACGTCCAATAACTAACTGCCTCTTTCCGATTGTATTCTGTTTTTTACCGGTATAGCTCCTTCAATTCAATTAAACTGCGATTTTCCCGTTCCTCGCACGCAAACCCGGATTTTGAGAAAAATCCGTATTTATAACATTCCAATCCCGTCTGTTTTACCTGCACAATCTCTTTCTCAATCATCTGCTCTGTCACAGGTTCTTTCCGGAATTTTGCTTCATAGAAAATATATCCTTTATCATCTAATGTGACGATGTCAAACTCTCCATTTTTTCTTTCCACCGGATCATCATAGTAATACTTTCCTATTTTTTCAAAAATCTCATCCATGCATCCCATTCGGTTTTTTCGGATCAGGTATTGCCGGCATACATCCTTAAATATTTTTGGAACATATTTTGTTTCAAAATCCTCGGAAATATATTTTTCATAAAAGACCTCTGAATCCATAATATTCATACGGGATATATTTCGGAAAATATATTTATAACTAAGACTTCCCATACCTAAAATGGGATTCACACCTTGAAAATTCAATATTTCAGCTAACAAAATAAAGTATTTAATAAAACATAATGGGATTTAACATCTAGAATTGATAGAACCCTTGAAAATAAAGGGTTTTAAGATAAAGTACTAAATAAATACTCAAAAAATCGCTAAAGACTCATAATTGAAACGGTTGCCAAGCTTCTGATTGCACAATGCTAAGAGTCCATACAATTTGCTTAAATTGCAGACCCTCAGACTATTCAAATGCAGACGTTCAATGCTCTTCATACAGCGCATCAGATATTCGTTGGCTTCCTTGAATTCTTCTGCTGCAATACAGTTAATTGCCATATTGTAATATACTTCCGCAATATCCTCCGGCAATTCCAGATTATATAAAATTTCTACTGTTTTCTGAAAATAACGCTTTGCAAGGTCATTCTGTCTTAATGCCGTTAAGGTATAACCGATTCCCGAGAAAAGAGGTCAGCATAATATTCTTCTGGTATGCATTGTAAATAAGCTGTGTATTACCAATTTCTGTTGCTAATCTGATTCCCTTACCGCAATAAATAAGCTGGAATTTGGAATAATATGCCTTTGCTACAATCTCCGGCTTATTGTCATAGGCATACACATAAATGTACGCCAGATGATTCCGGTAGTCATATTTCATTAATTTTTCAATCATGGCATCGCTGACTTCCACGTTCTGTGCACAGAAGAAAATATTATTCCAGCCTGCCATCTTCGCCTATATTTCTACCAGCTCTGCTTCAAACTGACCGCGCTCCATGTCACCTACTATTGCAATACTTTTTGCAACACCTGCATATTCAGTGGCTTCCTGCAGTTTTGACTGATACATATAAATTGCAGAGCGGATATACTATGCATAAAAGCGCATCCTGCGGTTCTTTTTATTCTCTGCAAGCTGTAAGATACTCTCACTTATTTCCAGCGCTTTTGGCAAATCCCTCATATATACCGATACATATGCATAGAACTGCCAGAGTTCGTATTTCACTTCATCCGATACTGTAAAATTTTCAAATCTGATTCTGCGGTCTACTTTTCCAGATAAAACAATGCCTGTTCAAAATCCATGAAAAAACAAGATTCTGTAATGTTCTGATATCATCTTCAATACTTTCTGCTGTAATAACCTCATCTCTTTGTTCCCGGGATTCTCCGGCATTTCCAATGCGGAATATTGCAACATTATTGTCCAATTCCTCCGTTACACTTTCCCAGCCCGGCAGCATATATTCCGGCAGCCGCTGCTTCTCATTCATGCCGAGAACGATTCCGATATTCTCTGTATGCTCTGCTTTTAACAGTTCATAGACTATTTCTATGGTTCCCTTTCCGGCAAACTGCACACGGTTAATCCAAAGCATAAACGGCTGTATCTTAGAAACTTCAAAAAGCATTGCCGCAATAGCATCATGCATCCGCTCCCGCTCATAGTCAACTTCTGTATCAATAAACTCTCTTTCCGGATACATTTTCCGGTCTCCCGGTATGCTGCAATAACCGGACGCTGCAGGGAATAGACATTACACTTGTCCAGAAATTCATCAAATGTCATCTCCTTCTGCTGGTCGAAAAGTTCCAAAATCAAATCCAGAAACGGCTCATATGCTCCCGATAATTTCTCTGCCCGGAATTCGTGGGCCGCAAAATGAACCTTTTTATTATTTGTTATCTGCTCTGATATTTCCAGCTGCTTTAATGAAAAATCATTACTGTATTTTGCCAGAACATGTTGTGTTCTTTCTTTCCAATCTGTGCAAAAACCTGTTCCAGAATACTGTTATAATATTTTTGAATCATCTGTTTCCCCCTCAGAAATATTCAAAAAGGCTCTGAAAATATATGATAATTCCCTGTTATCATATACCTCCCTTTCTCTTTCTGTAATAACCTGTCTGGTATTTATAATTTATATAATAGTATAGTCCCCAAACCAACGGATTATCAATGTTTGTTGCGACTTTTTGAAGGGAGTTTGAATGAAGTCCTGAAACAGGTTTTAATAGAAATCCAGTCCTTTTCCGGTATCATTTATTTTCATAAAAATACGGCTGCTTTATAATGCATGTATTGGTAATTGCAGAAATTTTAATGCAGCTCTTGCTGCAATCTCCGTCGGGTCAACTATATTTTCTCTGATTCCTGCCAAGGAAAAAGCAATTGGTAATTCAGTACATCCCAGAATCACGCTTTGCGCACCCTGTTTAATCAAGGATTTCAAAATATCGTCAAGTCCATACTTTTCTACATCCTTTTTTCCAGCTTTAATACACTGATAGATTACTTCCATAATTTTCTGTTGTTGCTCTGCATCCGGATAAATCGTTTTGATTCCCTGTGCCCGAAGCTCCTTCTCATAAACCCCACTCTTTATCACGCCATCCGTAGCCAATACGGCTACACATGATATATTCTGCTCTTTTAAAGCTTTTACTGTCTCGCGGGGCATATGCAATATCGGGATATCAGTAAATATTTTTAACCGGTCATAAAAAAAATGTGCTGTGTTACAAGGTATCATCAATAAATCTGCTCCCATATTTTGCAGACTTACTGCACTTTTTACCATCTCTGGTATAGGATCCTCTCCCTTTTCAAGAATAGCTTTCGTTCTATCCGGAATATTCGTGTTACAATCAACACAAACATGCACATAGTTCTGATCGCAGTCTGCATCTGACACTTCAAAAATCTTTTTCATCAAATCGCAGGTAGCCATCGGTCCCATGCCACCAATAATACCTATTGTTTTTTTCAATTCTGTTCCTTCTTCCTCAGGTCATGTGTCAAAGCTCAGAAAGCCCGGAAATCATTATCATTTCCAGGCTTTCCTTGTAATGTACTTCAAATTTTCCATCAAAATCTGACATGCTGTATGTTTACATCATTTTTTAAGTTTTTTAATACTCTACCTTCCACATATAGCGTCGTGTTGTCAGTGGATGCTGTCTCTCCTCAGCCAAAGCCTTATTATAAACCGGATATACATTTGTGAATAAGGAATGGTTAAAATAGTCTACGACTGATGCATCAATTGTAGACAGCCCTAAATCCTTTGCATCAATTACTTCAATCCGTTTTGCATAAGTCTTCAAAAACTTCAATGCACGTTCATCCAACGGTCGATTGGTTCCCTCAGAAACCTGAAGCACAAATGGTACTTCTTTATCTGTAATTTCGAAAGGTCCATGGAAAAATTCCCCACTGTGAATACTTGAAGAATGAATCCACTGCATTTCCATAAAAATGCATATACTTTGCATATATGCTGCACCATAACCCGCTCCGCTTGCCATAGTATAAATAATTTTATCATCTTTATATTCCTTGGCAAACAGTTCAGCCCGTTTTTCCACATGCTTGCATGCATGTTTCACAATACCATCAATACGTCCAACACCATCCATAAATTCTTCATAATGCTCATACCCTTCTGTCTGATTCAACAGTTCCACTGCCACCAGAAGTGCACAGATAATTTTTTCACCAGCAATATCCTTATTATCCCCAAAAGTATAATTGATAATATAATCACCAAATGGGGTAATCTCTGATTCCTCTTTCCATGTCAGAATAATTACGGCTGCACCTTTTTCCTTTGCCAGCTTCGCTGCATTAATTGTTTCCGGTGTATTTCCCTTATGGCACGATAAACACACGATTACATTTTTTCCCAAATCCTTCGGAGTACTATATACAAATTCATTACTATTAATTAGTGCCGACTTAATATTTGCACATTCTCTTTCCATAAATGTTTTCGCTGGATAAAGTGCTCCATTAGAACCACCACATCCCACAAAATATAATGCTTTAATACCGCCTTCTTCTTTTCTGCTTTCTAAAATTTCTGTAATTACATTTTTGATTCCTGTTGGCTTCATTGATAATCCTCCCATAAATATTTTTAATACATTGTTGTTATATTATTCTGCAAGCATTGGTCTTGCTAATTTCTGAATATATGAAATTTCTTCCTGACTCAGTTTACAATACTCACTATTATCCATACTACATCCGGCATCCTGCACATACATCATTTTGGTATCCTTTTCTACAATAGTAAAAAACCAACGCTCTTTAGGTACATTGTATAATGTTCCTTTCTCCACCGGAGTTAATTCAATATTAAACTTTCCATCTATTCTGTCCGCTGTAATAATAATACATTTTCCAGATATTAAAATGAATTGTTCATCTGTCGTATGATGTATCTCTAAATGCTCTAACCCATCAATATCATTATTCGGTTTCCAATTTTTGATACAAACAACCCATTTTTCATTCCGATATGCACATTCTATTCCATCTCCGTCATACCTGTAACTTGTCGGCTTTATATCCATATAGCGTTCCTCCTTAAACCTTTTAATTATTTCTATTATCAATTATTCTTCCTGCAATTGGTGTTCCATACCCAAACGCTCCTTCGACACCACAAATCTTTGAAGCAAATTCGGCTCCAGCCTGCATGGCTTTCTTTAAAAGTTCTTTAACATTCCCGTCATCTTTACTTTCTTCTTTAAAAAATTCCGGTTCTTTATGCCGTAAAATATATGTCAAAAATGTCGCGAAATAAGAGTCTCCTGCACCCATAGTATCCATAATGCTTTCTGCCTTTACAGCTTTTTCATACATCATTTCACCATGGTATAAAATGTATGAGCCAGCTTCTCCTATTGTTCCCAGAACAAGTGGAACTCCAAGCTCTTTTACTTTACTCATTTCCCTTTCGCGTTCTTTATCACTTAAATGTGCACAGGAAAGCATTGCCACTTTAATATGCGGACATATTTTTTTCAGATATTCGTCTGTCCATCGATTTGAAAAATCAAATGCAACTGGAAGACCCAAAGAAGCAATTTCTTCTATGTCATCATCTATATATGCATTCAGATTTGTATAAATCAGATCAAACTTTCTTATATATGAAAAATCTTCCTGCGTAAAATCATAAGGATACTCTTTTGCCACACCTCCATGATTGGACCCGACAAATACGCGATCTCCCTGATTCAGTGTCACACATGCAAATCCATTTTCACCTTCATAATTCCTGCTATGTGAAAAGTCTACATTCATATTTTCCAGTGCTGCCTGAATGCATTCTGCTACTTCATCATTTCCAAATTTACCTAAAAATGCACTTTCTGCATTATTCATATGCGCATATGCACATGTGTTAATACACTGACCTCCTGGATACATTTTCCCCCTGGAAAGATATTTGTCACAAACTGCATCTCCAATTGCAATTATTCTAGGCTGTCTCATTTTTATTTTTTCTCCTTTCTTTCAATTTTTCTTTCATGCGGACTCCCTCACCTCTTCTTTTTGCAACAAGCAATTATTTTTCCAGATTCGCTCTTTCATTTTTTCAGATAGCCATTATAAATATTTATTTATATCTGGTAACCAATCCATGAAGTGGCAGTTTCCACAGCCTGTCAGAATAGTGCAGGCTGTGTGCTGTTACTGTTTTCTTTGTTTTGCCACCACCGGTTTTTATTAGAAAACAAAATATCCGATTCCTGTTGCTACTAATACCGATACAATTGTACATACAAGCCCCGGCCGCATATAGCTGTGATTAAATATGAATTTTCCGATCTTTGTAGTACCTGCTGTGTCAAAAGCCAGACCTGCTATACACTGGCTGGAATCCGGGATAAAATAGTTGGATGAGCATGCCATCCATCCACCTACAATAATATAAGCCGGCAGATTCAATGCAATTGCAATTGGAATCATAATCATTGTCGTAGACGCTTGTGAACTCGTCAGTGCACCTACCAGAAATACTGCAATAATATAAATCCAAGGATGTTCATTTGTTAAAGCTGACAAATTTTCTGTAATGAAGTTTGTCTGTGCACCAACAAAAGTATTTACCAGCCAGCAAAGTCCCGCTGCAAGAATAACAGCAAAGAATCCAGTCTTTAACAACGGTACTTCTAAAATGTCGTTACTATCAATTTTACTTACAAGGACAATAATTGCGGCAGCTACATACATAATAATCTGGATTAAAGATGTCATTGCTAATTGTGTACCATCGCTAAATGTTGGACGGAGCACCGGGAAAATACCGCATATTGCAATTACTACCATAGAAACCAGGAAGATAGCAACAGAAATTTTTGCTTTTGGGGTTACCTGTTTTTCTCCCTCTACTTTCTTTTTAAAATCTTTTACCAGTCCATCTGCAACCCTCTGCTGATATTCAGGATCATCCTCTAATTCCAGACCTTTCTTGTATACAGACAATGCTGCAACCAATACTCCTATCAATGCTGCTGGAATTGCTACCAGCATAATTGTTGCCAGATTTACTTTTTCAAAAATAGTCATATAACCCACAATAGCTACTGTTGCAGCTGTTATTGGTGAGCCGGTATTTGCCTGCTGGGATGAAATAATACTAACAGAAATCGGGCGCTCAGGCCGAATTCCATTTTCCAATGCTATTTCATTAATAACCGGAAGTAACGAATATACAATATGTCCGGTTCCACAACAGAATGTAAATAAATACGCTACAAAAGGTGCTACCAAAGTAATGTTTTTCGGATTTTTCCGTAGTATTTTTTCTGCAAGCTGTACCATAAAATCTAATCCGCCAGTCGCCTGCATCGTACAGGCTGCGGTAATTACTGCCAACATAATCAGTATAACAGTAATCGGTGGATCTGATGGAGTCACTCTAAAGATATATACGAAAATCAACATTCCGATGCCGCCAGCCATTGCTAGGAAACTTCCACCTTTTCTGGTTCCCCACACAATGATCAGCATTAAAACAATAAATTCAATCCAAAACATGGACACCTACCTCCTCTTTTTTATTTATTCCAAAGCATGTGCACTACTTTAAAACCAAAATGTATTAGTTTGTTTCTATTTGTATCACTATTTTTTGTATCTATTTGTATTATATGTATTTCATACATTTATGTCAATATAGAAATACATTTTCAACATTATGCACAATTTTTTGTTTTGTTTTTTGTACATTAATATTAACTTAATTGTACATAGCAAAACCCGCCAGGAACACTGGCGGGCATACAATTAAATACTTTTCATCCTTCTGTTTTCTCTTTCTTTCACTCAAACAATTAAATGTATGAAGAAATAACATAATCCGCCTGACTTACATCCTGATTCTCACCAGCTCCTGTATACGCAACTACCTCTATGTTTGCAGCCTTTGCTGCCTGTATACCAATAAACGAGTCTTCTATTGCAATGCATTCTTCAGGCTTTGCTTCTAAATATTGCATTGCTTTTCTATAACATTCCGGATCCGGTTTTCTATTCCGGCACATATCTCCGCATACCAGCACATCGAACAAACCCAGCATTTTCATCCGGTTCAATGCTACTACAATCAGCCGTGTAGAGGTTGAAGAAACCACTGCCAGCTTTTTCCCCTGTTTTTTCAAGCCGGCAATAAACTCCAGTAACCCCTTCATCGGCTTAATGTTGCCATTTTCATATGTATTTCCTATTTCTTTTCTTTTTTGCAAAAGCTGTTCCATTGTTATTTTCTCCGGCGAGCGTTCCAGCAGTTCCAGCAGAATATCGGAAGCATGTGAACCAATTAGTCTATCCCTGTCTTTTTGTGTCAGTTCCACTCCAAACTCCTTTAATGCCAGACCCAGATAATTACCATTACTCTCTTCTGTATCTGCTATAACTCCATCAAAATCAAACAATACATATTTTATTTCACAGAATTTTTTCATTAATATTCTACCTTCCACATATAGCGACGGGTTGTTAACGGATGTTCACGCTTTGCTGCCAATGCATGGTTGTAAATTGGATATACATTATTAAACAAAGCATGGTTAAAGTAATCTACTACTGATGCATCAATTGTGGATAAGCCAAGCTCTTTCGCATCAAGAACCTCAATACGTTTTGCATATGTTTTCAGAAATGTAAGTGCTCTCTCATCCAATTCACGGGTTGAGCCTTCTGATATTTGAATCATAAATGGACGGTTTGCATCTGTAACTTCAAATGGACCATGGAAAAATTCACCGGTATGAATACTGCTTGAATCAAGCCACTGCATCTCCATAAATATACAGATACTCTCCATATAGGCAGCTCCATATGCTGCACCACTTCCCATTGTATAAATCACTGAATTATTCTGATACTCTTCTGCAAACGCCTCTGCTCTGGCAGCCACATGTGTACGTGCTTTTCTGATGATATTGCTAATCATGCCTAAAGCTTCATAGAATTTATCATAATTAGCATATCCCTCCGTCTGTGCAACTAATTCCACTGCCACAAGCAATGCACACTGCGTCTTTTCTCCTGCATAATCAATATCCCCTGCAAGATGATCAGGACTTGCATCAAATGTATAATGTATAATAAAATCTCCAAATTCTATAATTTCTGATTCCTCCAGCCATGTCAGAATAATAACTGCCGCTCCTTTTTCTTTTCCTAATTTGGCTGCCTTAATCGTTTCCGGTGTATTTCCCTTGTGGCAGGCAAGACATATAATAGAATTTTCTCCAAAGTCCTTTGGTGTGCTATGCACAAACTCATTACTGTTTATCCAGGCTGATCTCAAAACCTGTGATTCTCTCTCCATAAATGTTTTTGCCGGATAAAGTGCACCAAGTGATCCTCCGCATCCCACAAAATAAATATTTTTAATTCCACCGATGTCTTTTTTTTCTTCTAAAATTTCTTTCACAATGTTTTTAATGTCTTTACTTACGTATCCCATTTTTTCTCTCCTTTTTATAATGTACTTATTTGTTCTATATGTTTACTATAATACAATATAATACATTGTGTCAATGCATATCATACAATATAGGAAAATATATACATTTTTACAAATTTGTTTTATAATATTTGTGAAAGTTATATCAGGAGAGAGGTATTTATATGAAACTAAACAACACCATTGCCACACCACTGTACAAACAATTGGAGGAAAAAATACGAAAGGAAATTGACACCGGAGAACGGGCGGCCGGCAGTCGTCTGCCTACAGAAAATGAATTAAGCGAATCATACCATGTGAGCAGAGTTACTGTCCGAAAAGCATTAGCCGTTTTATCTGAATCCGGATATTTAGAAAGGAAATCAGGAAAAGGGACTTTTGTAGCAGAAAAAAAATTGCAGCGTAATATTACAGAAGTCATAAGTTTTTCTGATATGTGCCGGATGAAAAATGCAACACCTGGAGCTAAGACCATCAAAATTGCATTGGAAGATCCTTCTGAACGGGATTTAACCGAAATGTCACTACACGAAGGGGATAAAATACTTGTAGTGGAAAGAATCCGTTATATGGATAATGTCCCCGTCATCTTAGAGTTCAATAAATTTCCTGAATCCTTTTCTTTTTTATTTGGAGAAGATTTAAACGACTCATCTTTATATGAAATACTAAGAAAACGCAATATCATTCTGGATCATTCACGTAAAACACTTGATATTGTTTTCGCTAATGCCCAAGAGGCTAAGTCTTTAAACATCAGTAAGGGGTATCCTCTGCTCCGGATATCAAGTACCATCCACGACGTTGACAACACTATCACGAATCTTTGTAAACAGCTATGTATCGGTGATAAGTTCCAGTTTATTATTTAGTTACTAAGGCTTTCCAACCTAAAATGGGATTCGCACCTTGAAAATTCAATATTTCAGCTAACAAAATAGTGGTTTATGCCGCTACTGCTTCCGGATGAAGTGCATTCCGCAGATATCTCGGTAGTCTTGATTCAAAATCAGCAGTAAATGCAGCCAACTGCTCATTGCTGAGCTTTAGGATTTCCTTAAGGCATCCATCAGGATGCTAAGTGATCTGCAGAAAGTAATGTCTGCCATTTCATCGACAAGTAAGAAGAACAACTCGCCAAGCGTTCGCTGATTTTCATTTTGGCGTTGCTCCGTTGCGAGTAGCATATATCGGGTAAACACAATAGCCACATGGGCTGTCAGTGCAGATAAATGCCAGCCAGTCTTTCCGATTGGCTTTATTCCTTACGCAAACAATCTTTGCAGGAATCGTATTTCCTTTTCCCACCATGGCATCAACAGAAAGCAGATATTTTGATTTCCCACGGCGTTTTCTGTTTCGGGAATATATCTCTTTGATATTCAGCTGTTCATCGCAGTAGGAATACTTGATACGACTGCTTTTCTTGATCATGACGATCACATCCATGCCTTTTGCTGGAATGGCTGTGATCTGTGCCGGGTTGGAAAACCAGGAATCAAACAGGACATACTCAGCTTCCAGTCCTGAACTGAGTGCTGTATCCAGCAGAGTCATCATTGCTTCCGGTGCTTTCGCCTGAGCAAGTTTACATCTTTTTCCTGCAAGAATTCTGTTATCAAAGTTCTTTACCGAACCGATGATATTTGTATCTTTTGCAGATGCCAGCAGACAGCTGTTTACCGAGATCAGTGTATTTCCATCACTCCAGCTTAAAGTAAGCATCCGGAACCCTTTTTTGAAATGCATATCTGTGAGGTCAAAAACTTTAGACCCCAGTTCTGTTTTCTTGCAATTGCTACGGTCAAAAAGGCTGTCATCAATGATGAAAACATTACTTCCCTTCTCATCTGAATAGTTTTGTGGTATACTAGACATGGCATAAATCTCCTTTGTAAAATGGTTTCTTGTCAACTCCATTATACCAAACGGAACAGGTTTATGCCTTTTTTATTGGCTGAAATATTGAA